>OGQB01000421.1_pt1 | contig 44056 bp, 27 predicted proteins | sample 1553071 | NCBI WGS metagenome assembly OGQB01 (sample SAMEA2580284, study PRJEB22360) | human gut metagenome | biome: human gut; feature: human-associated habitat; material: faeces | place: Denmark | collected 2008/2010
TACCGCTCAGAAGTTCGGATGTCTCAATGGTGATGGTACCAACCAGAACCGGCTGTCCCTTTTCATGGGCTTTTTCAATTTCATCCACAACGGCATGGAATTTTTCTTTTTTGGTCATGTATACCGCATCATCCAGGTCTTTACGGAGAACCGGTCTGTTGGTAGGGATTTCAACTACGTCCATTCCGTAGATATCACGGAACTCTTTTTCTTCGGTAAGTGCAGTACCGGTCATGCCGGCTTTCTTTTTATATTTATTGAAGAAGTTCTGGAATGTGATCGTTGCAAGTGTCTTGCTCTCACGTTTTACCTTTACATGTTCTTTTGCCTCGATTGCCTGATGCAGGCCATCCGAGTAGCGTCTTCCCGGCATGATACGTCCGGTAAACTCGTCTACGATCAGTACTTCATCATCTTTTACTACATAATCCTGATCACGGTGCATCAGACTGTGTGCACGCAGTGCCAGGTTGATATTGTGCTGGATCTCCAGGTTCTCCGGATCGGAAAGGTTATCGATCTGGAAGAACTGTTCTACTTTCTTAACACCATCCTGTGTCAGTGTTACGACTTTATCTTTTTCATTTACGATATAGTCACCGGTCTCTGTGATCTCCTCGCCCATAATGGCTGACATTTTAGTCACTTCACCGCTGGCTTCACCACGCTCCAGCTGTTTTGCCAGAATGTCGCAGACTTCGTACAGTTTTGTGGACTTGCCGCTCTGACCGGAAATGATCAGCGGTGTACGTGCCTCGTCGATCAGGACTGAGTCCACCTCGTCGATGATCGCATAATGCAGATCTCTCTGAACGAGCTGTTCTTTATAAATAACCATGTTATCACGCAGATAATCGAAACCGTCCTCGTTGTTGGTGATGTAAGTGATATCGCAGTTATACTGTTTACGTCTCTCTTCACTGTCCATGGAATTCAGTACACATCCAACGGTCAGACCAAGAAACTCATGGACTTTTCCCATCCACTCAGAATCTCGACGTGCCAGATAATCATTGACCGTTACTACATGAACTCCTTTTCCTTCCAGAGCGTTCAGATATGCCGGTAAGGTAGATACAAGTGTTTTACCTTCACCTGTTCTCATCTCTGCGATACGCCCCTGATGCAGAATGATACCTCCGATCAGCTGTACACGGTAATGTTCCATATTCAGTACGCGTCGTGCAGATTCACGAACGGTAGCGTATGCCTCAGGAAGCAGGTCATCCAGAGTCTCTCCTTCTGCCAGTCTTTTTTTGTATTCTGCTGTTTTGCCTCTCAGTTCTTCGTCAGAGAGCTCTATCATTGTCGGACGCAGTTTTTCAATTTTTTCAACCAGCGGCATAATTCGCTTTACTTCACGTTCACTATGCGTACCGAACATTTTCTGAAACACATTCATTGTCTATATTCTCCTATCACATTAATTACCTTAAAAAACAGTTCCATTCTATCACTTTATCACTTCATAGACAATTAAATTTTTGTAAATAACCTATGAACAGCGGATAAGAACTTAAAAAGTTGCCGCAGACATGCGTTCACCAAAAAATCTACGGCTGAACTGTGCATCCTGCGGCAGCTATTGATTTATTTTACTGTTTTATTTCAGATGGTGTAGCTCTTTTATCCGGTCGATCCTAGCACTCCGGCTCGATCAGTCCATATGTATTTCCTTTTCTCTTATACACAACGTTGACTTCGTCTGTATCTGCATTACGGAATACAAAGAAACTGTGTCCGAGCAGTTCCATCTGTACACATGCATCTTCCGGGAACATCGGTTTCATACCGAACTGTTTTGTACGGATGATCTTTACTTCCTCTTCTTCACCTTCGTTCTCTTTTTCGATGAATTCTTTGCGGAGGTTTCCTCCGTCTTTATGTTTGCCTATAATTTTTGTCTTATATTTACGAAGCTGTCTTTCAATGACTTCTTCCACAAGATCAATAGAAACATACATATCATTGCTTACCTGCTCTGAGCGGATGATATTTCCTTTTACCGGAATGGTTACTTCGATTTTCTGTCTGTCTTTTTCCACGCTCAAAGTTACAATAATCTCTGTCTCAGGAGTGAAATATTTTTCAAGCTTTCCAAGCTTTTCTGTGACTGCACTTCTTAACCCCTCTGTCACTTCGATATTTTTTCCACGAATTGTAAAACGCATGATACCCAACTCCTTTGCATCTATATTTGCAGTTGAAACTGCTATGTGAACATTATAGCAATTTTCCACAATATTTTCAATCACTTTTGCAAAGTTTTTAGTTTTTTTATACTATCTTATGAATTCTCATCCAAATTGGCGACACACACACGCAGAACTTCCCGGTAAGGCATGCTTCCCCCAAAGAGATCCAGGGCACTTCCTATCGTAACATCGATGTGATCTCTGCCAAGTTTTTTCAGTTCCTGAAGATCCGCAAAACTTCCCACGCCACCGGCATAGGTGACCGGTATGCCCTGCCATCTTCCGAGCATATCTGCCAGTTCTCTTTCGATTCCCTGTGCTTTTCCTTCTGCATCCACTGCATGCACCAGAAATTCATCGCAGCAACCAGAAAGTTCGTCAAGTACCTTCTCGCTTAACTTTACATCGGTAAACTTCTGCCAGCGGTCTGTGACGATAGAGTATCCGTCTTCTTTTCTGCGGCAGCTTAAATCCAGCACCAGATGTTCTTTTCCGACTGTCCGAAGCAGCTTTTCCAGATTTTCTCGGTAAAAAACGCCGTTTTTAAATACAAAGCTGGTAACGATCACATGAGAAGCTCCGGCTTCCAGAAAATCTTTCGCATTTTCATCGGTAATGCCGCCTCCGACCTGCAGTCCTCCTGGATACGTCCGAAGTGCCAGCATGGCCTGCTCTTTTGTTTTTTCATAAAACGGAGAATCTTTTGCATTCAGCAAAATCACATGTCCGCCGCTTATCCGGTCTTTCTGATACATCTCTGCAAAAAATGCCGCATCCTGTGTAGACACAAAATTTTCCTTTGCCTGATCTCCTTCGTCTCTTAAGCTTCCTCCTACGATCTGTTTTACTTTTCCGTTATGTATATCAATGCATGGTCGAAATCTCATACGTTTCTCCTCTTTTTCTGTTATTCAGATCCGACTCTCGAAAACTGACCCTCGATTCCTGTCGTCTCTTTGCATGTTCCTGTCAAAATTGCTATGCATCTGCACGCTGGTCTGATCATTGTACCCACACAGAACCTCTGACGTTTTCATTATAGAAAAGCCTGTTTTCTTTGTCCAGCAGATATTCTCCGGATTTTTGAGAATTGCTTTGTAGCAAAATAATTTTCGTACATCTGGCTGTAAATCCAAAAAAGAAGCCACAGAGGCAGCGTTTCTGCCCCCATGACTTACCTCAGCGAATCCTCATCTTTACTCGGTCATACGACTGCGGCCGGTTGTCTCACCGGTCAGGTCATCAACCACATCTCCGACTGCATCACCTGCATCACGGACGATATCGCCTGCATCATCGAGTACTCCATCTGCTCCGTCTGTGCGGCGTGACTGCGAAGTGTCCGACTGATTTCTCTTCTTTTTTGTGCTGTTATTCTTCTGTGTGTTGCTTTCTGCCTGTGTACCGCTGCTTCCGTTTTGCATATTGCTTTCCGTCTGTATACCATTGCTTTCGTTCTGCATATTGCTTTCCGTCTGTGTACCATTGCTTCCGTTCTGCATATTGCTTTCGCTTCCGCTCGTTGCCGATGTATTTCCGTTTCGGTTGCTGCATCCTGTGATACCGGAAAGTGCACAGACAATTCCAAGGACTGCCAGCATGCTTCTTGTTCTTCTCATAGTCTTCTCCTTTTCTTTGCTTTTTCGGAGCTTCTTATGCCCATCCTTAATATGCATCCTGTGTACTTTTTTTATTCATGTTCCTTCGTGTCGATTTTGATTTTCAAAGCACACCCATTGTTATCTTCATTATTCTTTCAGGTTGATATCAAACCGGATTCTTTTTCGGAAAATCCTTCTGCAAAACTGTTTTCCGTCAAATGGGATCAGCGGATAGAGATAACTTTCTCCGGATACTGTACGGTTCAGAAGCAGACTTAAGAACGTGATCACCAGACCTGCCGCATATCCGGCAAGTCCGAAAACCGCCGTCAGGATCAGCAGCAGAATCCGCATAAATTTCAGGGCGTATCCCAGTTCATAGCTTGCCTGCGTGTAATTTGCGATTGCCACAAATGCCATATATAACATCGTCTCTGCATTAAACCACCCGGATTGGACTGCAAATTCACCGACAACAAGACCGGCGATCACACTGAGTGGCGTTGTCAGCATACCCGGCGTATTAATCGCTGCCAGTTTCAGACCGTCGATTGCAAATTCCAGGATCAGCAGCTGTGCAAAGACCGGAACATAGACATCTCCGCTTATTTTAATAAACGCAAACTGCGGTGGTATCCACTGCGGATTCTGTAAAAAAAGCAGCCAGGTCGGGGTCAGAAGCAGTGTCAACAGTGCTATGACAAACCTTGTAACACGAAGATACGTGCCGGTCACCGGCGGAAAATAAAAATCATCGGCTTCTTCCATAATGTCAAACACCGATACCGGAAGGATCATAACTGCCGGAGAGTTATCCGTTAAAAGCACAATTTTCCCATCCAGGATCTCAGCGGCTGCCGTATCCGGACGCTCCGTATATTTAAATTTCGGAAATGGATTGTACCACTTATGTGGATAAAGACATTCTGCAAGACTCTCCTGGTTCATTGCCAGGGCATCCGTTCTGATCTGCTCCAGTCTTTTTTCGATCTGCTGCAAGAATCCGGAATCCACACGATCTTCCATATAGCACAGCACCACATCGGTATGCGAAGTGCTTCCGACATTTTTCATCTCCATGGACAGTTTCGGATTGCGGATTCTCCTTCGGATCAGTGCTGTATTGGATACGATGGTTTCCACAAAACCATCCCTTGGTCCTCGCAGTACTTTGTCTTTGTCCGGCTCTTCGACACTTCGCATCGGATAGGTACGACAGTCCATGGCAAAGCATCTGGAATACCCGTCAATAAACAGACACATCACGCCCGATAAAATCTGCGTTGTGATCTGCTCACAGTCCTCTAAAAGTTCAACTTCTACATAGGGCATGGCATCTCTTGACAGCTCTTCGCTGTCTTCCGGCAGATCTTCCGGGGTCACAGAATAAAAGAATTCCAGTAACTTTTCCACAATGCTCTCTTTTAAAAATCCGTCCACAAAGTAATAGACTGCTTTTCGGTCTGCTACCATCGTCGTTCTGCTGATGATGTCAAAATTTTTGTCCGTCCGCAGAATCCGGCGGAAATATTTCTGATTTTCTTCCAGGCTTGTCGATAGCTTCTGCTGCACATTTTTCACCTCTTCTTATTACTCACTATCGTGATTATTTCCATTTTTCTGTGTTTTATTCTTTTAGACTCCATTCTTCCAGTCATACTTATCTGAAATCCGGCAGTCGATTCCTGGCTTCTTTACTAATATTTACTTATTTTTATCTGATATGTCTTTTCTTTCTGAAAAACCATAATATCATGCTCGATGCTGCCATCAGACCTGCGAAGATCCACATTTCCATCCAGGATGCATCACCTGTTTTGGCTGCTGTCACAGCGTTTTCATTATCCGGTGTATTATCTGATGAAAATCCTGAATGGTCGTTTCCGGTTGTTTTATCAAAGTTCTCGGTATCCACACGTTTTTCTGTCTGCACCTGTGCTTCTTTCGTCAGTTCCACCTTGTATTTCTGGACATTTGCAACTGCTTTGACTTTAATCTTTTGATTTTTCGGTTTCTGATAACCTTTTGGCACTTTCTCGACCTGAATGGTATACCAGGATGGGATTACTTTTTCTTTCAAAGCAGTAAGTGTCACATGTTTCCAGATTTTCTTTCCTTTTTCATTAACCACACTGATCTTTACCCCTTCCAGTGGTGTCTGCGTCTTTTTGTCAACGGCTTCGATTTTAATCACTGTCGGACGGATCTCTACCTCAAAATCCTGTATTTCTGACGTATCTTCTCTTACCGTGATCTTCGTCTGTGCCGGAAGTACATAGCCATCCGGTACACGGTCTGTTTTCACCTGATAACTGCCAGACGGAACACGTGTATAGGCTTCCGGAAGTTCCAGTGACCGCTCCTCAAACAGATCTCTGATATGTACATAAATCCCAGACCGGATCGTTCTTGTCTGCTTCTTTTCTGCTGCTGAAGACAATGCATAGCCGGTAATCCGGATACAGATTGGTTCCACCAGAACTTCAAATTTCTGTACTTCCGCTGTATCTTTCACCTCAATGTCTGTCACATCCGGATGTACATAACCTTTCGGAATTTCATCCACTACGATCTTATAGTGCCCGATCGCCACTTTTTTAAAGATTTCTGCCTGTTCTGTTCCGGACTCCCAGATGCCGTCCCGTTCCATCGGACTGTTTTCTTTCAGGAGCGTCTCGCCCTGCGGTGTCTCCAGGTGAGCTTTTACATTTCCAAGCGGAACTTTTTTATCTCCGTCTTTTTCAAAGACAGTGATATGAACTTCCGTCGGCGGGTCCTGCATTTCCAGTTTCTGTCCCTGATAAGTGCCATCTTCCTCTTTATGATCTTCCATCTGAAATACCTGTTCTGCTGCTGTTGCATAGCCAGGTGCCGGTGAAAGTTCCCGCAAGGTATAGGTTTTTCCGACTTCCAGCCCTTCCACGCAATGCTCTTCTTTCTCTGTGATCCAGCTTTCGATACAGGTATTTTCCTGATAAATGGCCAGTTTTGCTCCTTCTAACAGTTCTTTTGTATCGGATGCCGTCTTCTTCACAAACACTTTTGTGATCTGATTTTCAAAGATAACCTGGAATTTCTGTACTGCCATCCCTTCTTCTTTCCAGGATGCATCAATCTCTTCTGTCTGTGCTGTCCGGATATAGCCATCCGGTGCCGCAATCTCACGGACTTCATACTTTCCAAGTGGCAGGTCGCTGACAAACAACAGGTTTCCTTCTTTATCACTTTTCTGTGTTTCCAGTAAAGTTCCTTTTTCCAGAAGAACTTCTCCTTTTGCTGTTTTGATATCCTCTGCCGCATACAGTCCGAAAACTGCACCTTCCAGCATTTTCTGTGGATTTTCTTTATCGCATTTTGTCACCCGGATCTCCACTTTCTGGCGTTCGTTGTATACCGGGACCTCTGCTTCTGTGACATCTGCTTCACTTCCATCTGAGGTTTCTGCCAGCACAAACGAAACCTTATCTTTTTTCTTCTGATATCCTTCCGGGATATTTATCTCTTCCAGCTCGTATGTTCCAAGATACATCTGTTCAAACACCAGGCTTCCATCCTGATCAGTATCTCCTTCTGCTTTCGCAGTCTTCTGACTTCGTACCAGATACGGAACAACCTCTCCCGCTTTGCAGATCAGACCGGTCACGCCATCCGGGTGATACAGATCTTCCTTCGCTTTTACTGTAAAGCTTACACCTTTTACGCTTCCTGTTTGATAACCAAACCAGGTTTTTATCTGATTCCATAATCCCTGTACAATTCCAAGCTTTCTGGATGCTTCGTTTAAGATCTCTCCTGTCTTTGAAATTTTCACCTTTCCAGTCATGAAAGCATTTTCCAGATTGAAAACTACTTCTTCCGGCATCTGCTCCATCGTTTCCTCTGTGTACTGCTGTGAAACAGAAAAAGTAACCTCCTGTTTCTGCTCCTGTTTCAGAATGTCTTTCATGGAATCCGGGATCAGGATTTCTTTTTTATAGCCTTTTCTCGGAAGAACTTCCACGATGCGGTACGTTTTTTCCGGATTCAGCCCCAGGATCAGACAGCCCTTTCCTTCCGTATTTTCTGTGCTGACTGCATGCAGAATTTTTCCATCTTCATCGAGGATCTGAAGTTTCGCACCTGCCAACTCTTTTTTCGTGAGATCATCTCTCAGAAACAGTCTTACTTTTACTGCCGCATTTTCGATCTCGCTCTTCATACGGATGATAAAAATGTGATCCTGGTCTTTATACGGTTCAAAATCAAAAATCCGCTCCGTATCAGATCGATAATATCCATCCGGTGCTTTTGTTTCTTTTACTGCATAGGTGCCAGGCGGCAGATCTGTTTGAAAAACGGCTCTTCCGCTCTGATCTGAAATGGCACGCTCTATCTCCGTTCCTGCCGGCAGCACAACACTTCCGTTTGCGTCCGTAATATCTTTTTTCGCATAAAGTGTGAATTCTGCTCCTTCCGGCCTGTTTTCTTTCTCTCCGTCCACACATTTCTTAAAGACACCGGTCCTTCCTTTCCACTCTTCTCCGATGATCGTTCCCGGCTCTTCCGGTACCGTCGGAGACACCTCCGGGCCATCCGGTTCCTGCCCGATATCAATCTTCTGTCTTTCGTTGAAAAAGGTTTCTGTTGCGGTAATTTCCAGATCTGCACTGTCTTTCCACAACAGTTCTGTGTTTCGTTTTGCATCTTTCTGCTTTCGCGTGTAGCCGGACGGAGCTTTTGTCTCTCTGATCTCATACCTTCCAAGCGGCAGATCCGAAAGAACCGCTTTTCCCTGTTCATCGGTTATCACATGGGCAATGGTCGTTCCCATCAGATAAAGGTCTTTGCTGTAACCGTCCGGATGCGGAATCGTTTCTGCTGCCACAAGGTCATATTCTGCCCCTTTTAACCCTTTTGTCTCATAGACTATCTTCTGCAGTTTCTGATCTTTGATCTCCGCTTCCGGCACTTCTCCTTCTTTTCTGATCTCCAGTTTTCCGGAAATGGAACGGTTAAACAGGCTGACAACCTGTACACATTCTTTGTCTTCCAGCCGAATCTCTGCCTGATTTTCCTGACACCGAAATACCTTACTTGCGATTCCCTCAAAGAAACGATTTCCCTGTTCGTATCCTTCTTTTACATGCGGGGACTTATAACCTTCTTTTTCCAGAATCTGCCAGTTATATCCTTCTCTTGCCTTTGTCTCCCTGATCTGATAAGTTTCTCCGACTTTCAGCCCCCGGATCAGCACATTGTTGCCATGTATACTGACTGCCTCCTGCACAATCTCACCCTTCGAATCCACGATACTGTATTTTACTCCATCCAGCTCCGTTTCTGTATCATAGTCCATGATATTAATCTGAAGCATTGTTTTATAGTTTTCAAACGTGCGTACATACGATTTGATTGTAGCATCATGCTGTGTGCCTGTTTTGGCATTTGATTTCTTGTCATTTTCTGTCCTGTTTGCCATATTATCTTCGGATCTGCCATCTTCTGCTGCATTTTTGCCGTCATCTTCTGCTGTAAAGGAAATTTCTTCTGTATTATCAGACCGATAATATCCATCCGGTGCTTTTTCTTCTCTGACATAATAGTGTGCCATCGGAAGATCCAGGTCAAAGGCCGCATCCATAATACCGTTTTCCGCTTCTTTTGTCTCTGCGATCGCCAATCTGGTATCTTCCTTTACCAGGATGCTTTTCTGATCAGCTGCCAAAATATCTTCTGCCGCATAAAGCCCAAACTTTGCTCCTGTAAGTTTTTCTTTTGTTTCTGCATCTTTCTTTTCAATCTGGATCTGTGCTCTCTGTCTTGGAATTTCATACAGTTCACTCTGATACCGGATTGGAACTTCCTGTCCGGCATATCGGATCTCAAATGTTCTTGCCGCCTGATTTTCCCCGGAAAGTGCATAGCCTTTGGCTGCTTTTATCTGTTCCAGCGTATAAGTGCCGAGCGGAAGTCCATACCATTCCCAGCCGGCTGCTTTTATTTTTTCCGTCCATGCTTTTCCATTTTCATCGGTAGTGAGTGTGGTCACAACACTTCCTTTTGCAAAAAGTAAAGTCTGTCCTCCCTTTCCTTCACCCGAAAAGATATCTTCTGCTGCCCGCACGACAAAGACATTGCCGGCAAGCGGCTTACAGGTATAGGCAAATCCCTTTTTCAGATCGTATCCGGTCAGTACTTCTCCCTCTGCATAAATGCTCAGTTTGCCGACTGCCGCCTCGTTTTCCTGAACCGCTTCCGTCACAAAGGCTCCTGCCAGTCTGTCATACGTTGTCTTTGCCTCATCCGAACCGATCTGCACCCGCACCCGGTAATCTTTAGAAGCAATGTCTGCCTGTTCCCAGGTTCCGACCGCTTCTTCTGTGATTTTCAGTGCGTGGACCGCTTCCATACCCGGCAGCTTTTTTGCCGAAGCTTCAAAGAAATACTGTCCGTTTCTTTTGCGGTATCTTCCTTCTGCTCCCTGGCGTACATAACCTTCCGGTGCCTGCACTTCTTCTAAAATATAAAGTCCCTGCGGCAGTGTTGTGGTCGTGGAGACATAAGTGCCGAGCACTCTGCCGTCGCTGTCCTTTCGCTCTGCGGTCACATAAGGATTTTCATAAGATCCCAGCATCTCTCCGTTTGTATAGGCAACGACAAGATTTCCAAAGCGATTGATATAATCGACTTTTTCCTCACTGGTCTTATCTTCCATATACCAGTTAAAGTAGGCTCCTTCGACATCATGGATCACATACTTTGCTCCCGGTTTCGCTACCGTTTCCCCGGTTGTTTTGTCTTTCTTTATGATTTTAAGATAACTGGTCTGCGGCTGATCCCAGATGGCAGATCCCATCTGCAATGTCCCTTTGCCGTCGCCGTCCACCAGTCCGTCTTTTTCATCCGAATCGACGTTCAGCACTTTCGGTGCCGCCGCCACCTTTCCTTCTGGAACGGTCGTCTCGACCAGTAGATATTTGCCATATGGAAGTGCCCGGATATTCAGAACTCCGTTTTCATCGGAAAACTGCTCCTTAAGACGCTGCATCTTACCTGCCTCATCATAATAAGCTGCCGTTTCCAGGGCTTTCATTTTCTGATATTGAAGCGTATCTTTATCCCGATACTGATCGATTACTTCCTGGATCAGGACTGCATCTTCCAGCTGTGCACTGCCCTTTTTCAGATGTCCTTTTTCTTCCAGCTCTTTTACACTGTACACAGAGAATCCGGCACCTCTCATCCATTCCAGATCCGTCTCTTTATTGTCTCCGGTCAGTTTAAAGCAAGTAAATGGCTGAGATTTGATGCGTTCTTTACTGAACACTTCTTTTTTGATCACAAGAATATCCTGTCCTTCATAGGCACAGTCCACCGTATAAACTGCGGCATCGGCAAGGTATCCTTCCGAAGCTTTGATTTCTTTTACATAGTACGTTCCAAGTGGCAGTCCTGTAAAACAAAGTCTGCCCTCTGTATCCGTCTCTTTTCGCATGACTTCTGCATTCTTCTCATAGAGAATCTCTCCATCGCCATCTGCCGATGTAATCGCTTCTTTTGCATAGATGCCGTACACGGCTCCTTTTAAAGATGCCATCTGCTGTGGCCTGGAAAGTCCGCTCTGTGCATCCACTTTCTGAACCGTAACTTCTGCTGTTACTTCCTGGTTCAGAAAAACGGCTTCTGATTCGCTTCCAGGTTTCGGGAATGTGTAAAGCTGTGTTTTATCATCCTGATAAATCCACTGAAACTCATAACGTGCTTTTTTCACCTGTTTATAGTAATGTTCCGGTGCCTGGATTTCTTTTACATAATAGCGGTAACCGCATGGAACATCCGCATCAAAAAGACAGCTTCCGTCTTTTTTACTGTACGCCAGAGCAAGCAGCGTATCTTTTGCTGCGATCCTGTTTCCATCCGACAGAATGTTTTCTCCCGCATACAATCCAAACCGTGCTCCTGCAAGTCCCTTCTGTGTGTTCTCGGAGTGTTTGAAAACCGTCACCTGCATCTTTGGGCGTTCATTTTCAAAGACCTGCTCTTCGCTTACATATTCCCGGATTTCCGGTCCGCGGTAGGAAAGTGTCACTGTTCTGGTATTTCCTGCTGCCGTATCTTTTCGCACATAGCCCTGCGGTGCCTCGGTTTCTGTCACATGATACCTGCCAAGATACAACTTCCTGCTGACTGCCGTACCATCTTTTCCGGTTACCAGCTGCTGTGCCACTGCACCCTTTTTCAGAGCCAGTGTCACTCCGTCGGCCTTATAGATATCTTCTGCCGCTGTAATCTCGTATTTTGCTCCGGCAAGCGGCTGCTTTTCATAGAGAAATATCACACCCTCCGCCGAATCTCTGGCTTCTGTTAAGACCTCGCCGATTTTTTTCACCGCGATCGATGCCATCTGCGGTGTATTGACAAATCCCGTCTGCTTCCCGTTGTTGGTCAGCTCCAGGCTCTGTCCTGCATTCTGGGCAGTGATGCGAAAATCATAGAATTTCAGCCCTTTTTCTTTCTCACCGTCCACATAATCTCCAAAATAGTTTTTCGGCGGCTGTGTTTCCTGAAGTCGAAATTTTCCTTCGTTCTTTTTCTGATAGTAAAGTTTACCGCTGACTGCCTCTCCGTTTATGGCTGTCACAAGCTCCGGCCAAGCTGCATACGGCACATAATTTTGCTGTTCCTGATTCCATTCGTATACCGCAAATCTCGCACCCGACAGTGCTTTTCCTGTCTCCAGATCCTTTTTCTGAATCTGCACGGTGATCCACAGCGGTTCATTGAAACAGGCGTTGTCACCGTGATACGTGATTTTTTTGCTTTCAAACGGTGAGATAACAAATTCCTTCTCCCATCCACTCTTTGTGTAGCCTTCCGGCGACTGTTCTTCTATGATCTTGAATTTTCCCTTGTTCTCATCTGTATAAGAAAGTATTTCTGCACTTTCATACACACCATCTGCTTCATTTTTCAGCTGAAACAAAGGTGTTGCTGCATATCTGCTGCCGTTCCATTCGTATACGGCAAAGACGGCCCCAGGAAGTTTTTCTTTTGTTTTGCCATCTCTCTTTTCCACCGAAACGGAAGATTTCACCGGTGCAATATTTGTCACTACAGTTTGTGATCGAACCGTGTTGCCGTCAGAAGAGGCAGATGCCTGATTTTTGATCCTTGCCATTTTCTTTGCCGGATCCCAGCGTTTTTCAAGACCGGCATCCTTTTTCACGCCGACCGTGATCTGAAAATCATACGTATGGCCGTAAAAACTGGTATTTTTGATATCACTGCATCGAGCCACAAACGCATTTGTTTTCTGTATCGTCCAGAACTTTTCTGCATTTGCCCCGTTTTCGTTTGTCACAGTGACATTTTTAATCTCCAGAAAATCATCCAACTGATCAGAAATGCTCAGATCATGGTAACAGGTTTCTTCATTTTCGATTGGAACCATCGTGCGAAGCGTATAGGTGTACGTCTCTTCTCTGGTGGAAAGGCGGTTTTCGGATGTCATCTTTTCGTCACTGTCCGAAACATATTTTTCGATATGCGGATGAGCATTTGGAAACATTTTGTAAGCTTTTGCCACAAGCCCGCCGGACGGTGTCGTAGAGGTTCCAAGATTGTTTTCCGGCCTGACAAACGTAAAGACCGCTGTCGCCGCCTTTCCCGAAATCAGTACCGACAGCATAAAGCCGGTATCACTTCCGCTCTGGTTCAGACCGGACGTGTCAAAGTAATAATTTTTGCCGTTCACCGTTGCTGCTTTCAGATTTTCCAGTGCTGCTCTTTTCACATAAACATTTCCAAAACCATTTTTCATCAGGATTCCCTGATAAAGATCGATATCCTGAAATGTGATATAACCTTTGACATCGATCGCATTTCCATTATCTGAGCGGAAAAACTCCATTTTTGTCTCTGCCCACTCTACTTTACAGGTCTCAATCCCCGGCCGATCCGTCACAAAACGGAAAAATGCTCCGTCCCGTAGTTCGAAATCAACCAGTGTCACTTTGATGTCCACCCATTTTCCCTGATAATACATCCCTTTCCGGTACCAGGCATAATACTTATTCTTGTCTTTTGCCGTAAGTGTCTTGCAGTCCTCCCTGCCATCCAGCGGTCCGCCTTCGGCTGTAAAAACATCACTGCCAAGGTTCGTCTCACATTTGGCAGTCCTTCGAATGTAGCCTTCGTATCCATCCGGCAGTTGTGTTTTTACATTTCCAACTTTCACACCGGATGCTTTATCCAGCGTCACCGCACTGGAACGCACCGTCAGATAAATGCTGTCTGATGCAGCTCTCGCCTCGTTCTTCGCACTTTGCTTTTTCACTTTCGGATTTTTTTCGGTTTCTTCCTCTCCGGACGCTTTTCGGTTCTGCCGCTCTGTCTGTGAAATTTTCATCGAATCCATCACCTTTTCCGTCTGATCCGAACTGCCCTGAACCGTATTTTCTTTCGATTCCTGTTTCCTTTGCGATTCTAGATTCTCCTGACTGCCTGGATCTTTTTTTGTCTCCGGATTTTTCTGTTCTTCGGACTCCTGTTTTATCTCCGGATTTTTCTTCGATGCAGACTCTGACTCCAGACCTTCCTCCCGCTTTTGTTCGGTCTGCTTTTGTTTTTCCGTCTGCATCTGCTGTTCGGTCTGTCTTTGTAGCATTTCGCTCTGAGCACTCTTCGCTTCTGTTGCTTTCTCACTGCTCATTGTCTGTCTCTTTCCCGCAAAACTGCTCTTTTGCATCCCGGATGCATAGACGGACATCGGCGACGTCAGAAGACAAAGTATCGCCAGAAAGCCTGCCAGTATCCTTTTCCATTTGTCTGTGTTCATCCAAATTCTTCTCCTTTCTTTTCCTGCATGCAGAGATTTCCTGAGATTTAAGAATATCTCTGGCATCGTTACTGCGAGGTGCACACCATACATCGTTTTTCATACAAACCACCTCTTTTGATTCAAGTCAAACGTCATATCGAGAAGCATTGCGAAATATACTGGTAAAAACAAAAAAGGAAACACCGATGTCCAAACCTAAAATTGTCGTCCTGCACATGAGAGAATTGATCTACACTGCCATTTTTATCTTTTTAATCCTGGTACTTCTGATCCTGCTTTTTCTGATGTTCCGGCCACACGATGCATCAAATACACCGGATACAGAAACAAAAACAACGTTTTCTTCTTCCACTGATGCAGATTCCGTCGGATATCAGCCCGGAGTCTATACGGCTTCCCTGATTCTGAACAACCATTATGCGGATATTGAAGTTACGTTAAATACGGATCAGATTGATTCTATTCGCCTTGTAAATCTTGGGGATTCGGTCACTACTGCCTTTCCGCTCGTAGAACCTTCTTTGGATGAACTGTCCGAACAGATCTGTCAGAAACAGTCCTTAGATGGGATCACTTGCTCCCGTGAGAATAAATATACTTCTGAATTATTATTTCAGGCAATCAAAAACTCTCTGGCAAAAGCACAAAGGTAGGTGCTGTCACAGGCACCCCCTTTTGCTTTCCCTCTTTCGTTGCTCTCTGTATAGAAGTATACATAAAGATTGCTTTTCTGTCAAATATTATTTTATATTTTAACTTAATATTTATGTGATTTATAACTTTTCAAGCTCTCTCTGCCACAGACGCACGCAGGCATCGCTTGGCATACGCAGATCTCCTCTCGGCGATACTGCGACGGATCCGACCTTCGGACCGTCCGGCAGGCAGGAACGCTTGAACTGCTGTGCAAAAAATCTCCAGTAAAATTTCTTCAGCCATTTCAGGATCGTCTCATCGTCATACACACCGGCAAACGATTTTCCGGCAATACGGTAAATTTTGCCCGGTGCATAGCCAAATCGAAGCACATAGTACAGGAAGAAATCGTGCAATTCATAAGGTCCGACCAGATCTTCTGTTTTCTGTGAGATCTTTCCGTCTTCCGGCGGCAGAAGTTCCGGGCTGACCGGCGTATCCAAAATATCATACAGTACTTCTCCCAGTCTGCGATCCTCACAGGTATCGGCACAGTAACACACCAGATGGCGTACCAGTGTTTTCGGAACGGAAGCGTTCACGCCGTACATCGACATGTGATCACCGTTGTAGGTTGCCCAGCCAAGTGCAAGTTCTGACATGTCACCAGTTCCGATCACCATACCGCCGCTCTTGTTTGCAAGATCCATCAGTACCTGTGTACGCTCTCTCGCCTGGCCGTTTTCGTAGGTGACATCATGACAGTTGATATCCTGACCGATATCCTCAAAATGGCATGTCACGGACTTTCGGATATCCACTTCTTTTAAGGTAGCTCCAAGTCTTCTGGTCAGCTCACAGGCATTCTGATAGGTGCGGTCTGTCGTTCCGAAACATGGCATTGTCACAGACAGAATGTGATCTCTTCCGATGCCTGCCATATCACAGGCACGGGCTGCCACCAGAAGTGCCAGGGTAGAGTCCAGTCCGCCGGAAATTCCGACTACCAGACTTTTGCAGTTTGTGTGCACCAGACGTTTCTTCAGACCGAGTGCCTGGATGGAGAGGATTTCCTCGCAGCGACGTTCCCGGTCATTTTTATTCTGCGGAACGAACGGCATCTGTGCAAACGTTCTCTCCAGTTTTGTCTCTTCCGTTTTCAGTTCAAACTCCGTCCATTCGTATTCTTCCTGCGTAGTCGGATAAGTCGTCATTCTGCGGCGTTCTGCACGGATCCTGTGGATATCCAGATCTGCTGTCACGATCTCGTTTTCAAAGCGTTTTGACTGTGCAAGGATTGTTCCGTTTTCTGCGATCAGATTGTGTGCGGCAAAGACAAGATCCGTAGAAGATTCTCCTTCTCCGGCATCTGCATAAATATAACCGCAGACCAGTCTTGCCGACTGTCCGCCAACCAGATTTCTGCGGTAACTGTCCTTTCCGGTGATTTCATCACTTGCAGAAAGGTTGACGATCACATTGGCTCCTGCAATGGCATGTGTGATGCTTGGAGGCTGCGGCACCCAGAGATCTTCACAGATTTCCGCTGCAACAGTAAGACCCTCCATCTGCGGACAGTAAAAAATCTGCTGCATGCCAAACGGAATCCATTCCTGCTCTTCTTCACCCGGATATTCAATGTAATCTAGTTCTTCGTTTGCCGGCTCAAAATGACGCATTTCATAAAACTCAGAATAATTCGGAAGATTCTTTTTCGGCACCAGTCCCAGCAGTCTGCCATGGCAGATCGCCGCTGCAACATTGTAAAGCTTTCCTTTCCATTCCCACGGAAGTCCGACAAAGACCAGTGCATCGATTTCACGGCTTTCTTTTCTGATCTGATCCAGTGCGTCTTTTGCTCCATTTAAAAGTACCTCCTGCCAGAAGAGGTCCTCACAGGTATAACCGGTGATGCAAAGCTCCGGAAATACAATGATCTTACTGCCAAGGGCTGCCGCTTCTTTCATTTTTTTGCAGATCTGTTCTGCATTGTATTCACAGTCTGCCACACGGATATCCGGTGTGACTGCCGCAACTTTGATAAAACCATCTCTCATGCCTTTCGCCTCCTTTTCTTCTGAACGTTATCTTTTCTTTGCCTGTGCCAGAATTTTTTTCAGTTCTTCTACGCTGAACTGATAATGCGAATTACAGAAATGGCAGTTCATCTCGATCGGTTCGCCGTCCTTTATCATCTCTTCCAGGTCTTTTCTGCCGATGCTGATCAGAGCCTTTTCCATACGCTCTTTTGAACAGTTACATGCAAAACGTGTCTCCGTCTTTTCGGTGATCTCCACACCGAATTCACCGAGCAGCTCCTGCAAAATATCTTCCGGTGTCATACCGGCATCAAGCATACTTGTCACCGATTTCACACTGGAAAGCTTCTTTTCCAGAGCATCGATCACTTTCTCATCGGTGAACGGCATCAGCTGGATGATAAATCCGCCTGCCTGACGAACCGTATTGTCGTGGTTCATCAGTACGCCGAGTCCGACCGAAGAAGCAACCTGCTCAGAAGTTGCAAAATAATATGTTAAGTCTTCTGCAATTTCTCCGGTCTGCAGCCCAACCTGTCCGACGTACGGCTCTTTCATGCCCATATCTTTGATCACATTTAAAATGCCATGACCGACTGCACCGCCGACATCCAGTTTTCCGAGAGCATTCGGAGGTAGCATCACCTGTGGATTTCCGGCAAACCCTTTGACATTTCCTTTTGCATCGGCCGTCACGGTCATGCCGCGAAGAGGACCGTCTGCCCGGATCTGAAGGGTCAGAAGATCCTTATCTCCTTTCATCATCGCTCCCATCATGGCTCCTGCCGTCATCAGTCTTCCCAGTGCTGCACAGGCAACCGGGCTTTCTTCATGCACTTTTCTTGCATATTCTGTCATTTCTCTTGTCGTGGCAGCAAAGGCACGGATCTGACTGTCCGCTGCCGTCGCTCTTACAATATAGTCTGTCATATCTGCTTGGTTCCTTTCTTTCCTTTTTCCCTCGCTATAATATAAATACGTTCGCTGTCCGCTCTGACCGGTTCTCTGGTAAATGCATCATAAGCAGCCACAAATTCCATCCCTGACTTTTGGATCAGCTCTTTGACCGTCTCCAGTTCATAGGCTTTCTGGTAATGTGTCTCAAAAAATTTCTGATAATATTCTCCGTTTGTCCTTGCAAAAATCGTCAGGTCATATTCATTGACCTGTTCCTTTTCATACCAGGTATTTTCCCAGATAAAACTGGCATCCTCCCGGTTCTCTGCGATCGTCGCATCCCCGATCAGTTCCCGGTATTTGTATGGTGTGTTCAGGTCAAAAATAAACACCCCTTCCGGGTCCAGATAATTGTTGACCAGCTTTAAAGTTTGAAGAAAATCCTCTTCACACGGCAGATAATTCATGGAATCGCAGATGCTGACCACTGCCCGAACTGTCCCGTACAGCTCAAATTCCCGCATATCCTGCAAAAGATAGAGAATATTATTGCCGGACTGTTCCCGTTTTTCCATAGCAATATCAAGCATGTCTGCGGACAGATCCACACCGATCATGTCGTATCCGGCATCTGCTAAAATCTCCGTCAGACTTCCTGTGCCGCATCCAAGCTCCAGCACCAGCCCGTCTGAAATACCCTGTTCTTCCAGGAGCGATTTCAGATATTTGCCCCACTCTTTGTAAGGCACGTTGTCCATGAATTTATCATATACACAGGCAAAACTTCCGTAGATATCGTAATCTTCGTTTCTTTCATCCATTTCGCTGTTCCCCTTCTCAGGCTTTTTTCTTCAGATAGTCACGGAAGAATGCAAGCAGTGCATCCATCTCTTCATCCGTTCCGATCGTCACACGCAGATAGTTGTCGATCCTTGGTTTATTGAAATAACGCACATAAATTTTCTTGATCTTCAATGCCTCAAACAGTTCTCTGGCTGCCACTTTTTCGTGTGTAATGAACAAGAAGTTTGCCATCGAATCTCCAAAGGTAAATCCAAGTCCTGCCAGTTCTTTTTTGACACGCTCTCTGGTCGCAATGATCTTGTTCCTTGTCTCTTCAAAATAAGCACGGTCTGCAAGTGCCGCTCTTCCGATCACAAGAGACGGATAGTTCATCGTGTAAGAATTAAAAGAATATTTCACATCGTTCAGATACTTGATCAGCTGTTTGTTTCCGAAAGCATATCCGATCCGCATACCGGCAAGAGAACGTGATTTTGAGAACGTCTGCACAACCAGCAGGTTCTCATAGCGGTCGATCAGCTCCAGTGCAGAATGTCCGCCGAAATCAATGTACGCCTCATCTACGATCACAATCACATCCTGGTTGTGCTGCAGAATATCTTCGATATCAGAAAGATCCTGTGCAATTCCGGTCGGAGCATTTGGATTCGGGAAGATCACACCGCCGTTTGCCCGGTAATAATCTTCTTTTACAATGCGAAAATTTTCATCAAGCGGCTGGCACTCATACGGAATGCGAAATACATCTGCCCATACATCGTAAAAAGAATAGGTGATATCCGGGAAGAAGATCGGACGTTCGGAATTGAAAAACGTCAGAAAACACATGGCCAGCACATCATCGGATCCAACGCCGACAAAAATCTGATCTTTATCCAGATGATAAAAGTCAGCCAGTTCACTCACCAGCAGATCTGCGGTCGGATCTGGATAAAGACGCATCTTTTTATCATCCAAGCTTTTGATTGCTTCCTGCACTCCGGGAGCCGGCGGATACGGATTTTCATTGGTGTTTAACTTGATCATTCCGATCTGGTTTGGCTGTTCTCCAGGTACATACGGTACCACTGTTCTGACATTTTTTTTCCATGCCTTCATGTTTCGTTCCTCCTCGTCCGTGCGTTTATTTATAATTTTTCATCAGTTCTTCAAATTTTGGCAGTGCATTTACGATGGTTTCATAAGAAACGCAGTATGCCAGTCTCACATAGCCCGGGCATGCAAAAGAGCTTCCCGGAACGATCAGCAGATGGTATTCTTTTGCTTTCTGGCAGAATTCTTTTTCATCTGCAATCGGCGATTTTACAAACAGATAGAAAGCTCCCTCCGGTTTGATGCAGGTAAGTCCTGCCTTCTGAAGTCCGTTGTACAGCGTCTCACGGTTGCGGTTATAGTACTCCAGATCTGCTTTTGCATCCAGACATTTTGCAATCACACGCTGGAACAGAGACGGAGCATTGACATATCCGAGGATACGGTTTGCAACGGCTGCTGCTGCGATAATATCTTTTGCACTGTCCAGCTCATCCGGCATCACCAGATAGCCGATACGCTCTCCCGGAAGTGACAGAGATTTACTGAAAGAATAACCAACGATCGTGTTGCGGTAGTATTTGGTAAGATACGGCACTTCCACGCCGTCATATGCCAGCTCACGGTAAGGTTCGTCTGAAATCAGATAGATGCTTGTACCGAATTCTTTCTGTTTTGTCTCCAGAATCGCTGCCATTTTCTGAATGGTTGCTTCAGAATAGACAACTCCGGTCGGATTGTTCGGTGTATTGACGATGACTGCTTTTGTCTTTTCGCTGAGCATCTGTTCAAATTTTTTCAGGTTTGGCTGGAAAGTTTCGGTATTCGGCTCCACTTCTTTTAAAATACCATCGTAGTTCGTCACATAAGCACGATATTCTCCGAAATAAGGTGCAAAGGTCAGCACTTCATCGCCCGGATTTAACAGGGTTTTCATCAAGACATTCATGCCGCCTGCCGCACCGACTGTCATTAAAATATTTTCTTTGTGAAATGCTGTGCCAAAACGCTGATTCAACGACGCTGCAACAGCCTCTCTGACATCTTCGTATCCGGCATTGTTCATATAGCCATGCACCATCCGTGCATCTTCGTTTTTCAGGATTTCTTCGATTGCATTTTTTACTTCGGCAGGTGCCGGCACATTCGGATTACCGAGGCTGAAATCGTATACATTTTCTGCTCCGAACTGATCTGCCATCTTTTTGCCTTCTTCAAACATTGCACGGATCGCAGAACTGTTCTCCACATATCCTCTCATCTTCTCTGAAATCATGCTGTTATTCCCCTTTCTCTGTCACAATGCCTTTCTCCACCATAAAAATCGGGTGATAGGATTCTTTGGCACTGCGAAGTCCCGTTTCGCCCATATCCTCTTCTCGATTCACGTAGGAAAATCCCTGCACTTCATGTTCCACAAACTGCTGATTGATCATCGGATAAGCACCCGGCACATCAGCAAATGCTTTTTCAATGTGGACTACAAAGGTGTCATCTGAGACCGGCTCTCCGATAGAAAACGCAACCACGTTTCCTTCGGCACGAAGCACACCTCCGCGAAGATCCAGCTCTTTATACAGCCGCAGTGAATTCAGGGTTACACACATCTCACTGTTCTTTTCTGGATCTTCTCCGCAGCCGTTTTTGTTTCTCCATTTCAGTGCCATCTGAAAACATTCTTCCACGTTCGAATCATTCAGTCTCTCATACTGCCAGTTCGGATAGAGCTTTTTGAACTTGTTCGTATGATTCTTCTTTCCATGATATTTCTTTCCGGATAATTTTGCAAGCTTTTCTGCTTCATAGACATAATCTGCATAGTCTCTGCGGTATTCGATCTGAAATCTTCCCGGATAGATTTCTTCTAAAAGTGCAAACTGTTCCGGTGTTACATTGTGCATCTGAAACTTGCGTTTCTTCTCTTTACTGTACTCATAAAGTGCATCCACCGCCTCTTTTAAATACTTTGGCTTTCCCATCGGAAATCCATAAGACAGATAGTCGCCTTCCTCACTTTTTGTCAGCAACATCCCGTTCTCCACCGTCGCCGTAATGGCATAAAACCTGGACCAGAGGTACAGATTTGCAAAGGTACACTCACAGCTTCTGCACTGTTGCTGTGTCATATAAGGTTTGTACGCTTTCTGATCTTCCAGCTCTACTTTTCTAAAATTTATCATACCTTCTGTTTCCTGTTCTTATAAAAAAGGCTGCCCTGTTTGAAAAAGGACAGCCCACACTTTTTTCTTATTCTACAACCAGTCCCTGTGCCTTCATAACATCTACGACCTGATCTACATATTTTTCGCAGAGTGCGTCTTCTGCTGCTTCTACCATAACACGGATCAACGGCTCGGTTCCGCTTTCACGCACCAGAATACGTCCTTCATCTCCAAGTGCTTCTGCCACCTGATCGACGGCTTTCTGTACTTCCGGATTCTCTCTTGCTGTCTTCTTGTCGGCAACACGCACGTTTTTCAACAGCTGCGGATAAATCTTCACTTCTCCTGCCAGCGTTCCAAGTGTCTGTTTTTTCTCGGTAAGCACTTCCATGATCATCAGAGAAGTCAGGATACCGTCACCGGTTGTCGCATGTTTGCTGAAAATGATATGTCCGGACTGTTCTCCGCCCAGGCAGTGGCCGTTCTGTGTCATATTCTCATAGACATACTTGTCACCAACAGCTGTCTTTTCGTAGTGAATGCCGGCTTTGTCGCATGCTTTGTACAGACCGAGGTTGGACATGACGGTCGTTACGATCGTGTCATTTTTCAGTTTGCCCTGCTCTTTTAAATATTTTCCACACACGTAAAGAATCAGATCCCCGTCAATAACATTGCCATTTTCATCGACTGCTATACACCGGTCTGCATCACCGTCATAGGCAAATCCGACATCCAGGCCTTTTTCTTTTACATACTGCTGCAGTACACCGATGTGTGTGGAGCCGCAGTTTGTATTGATGTTGGTTCCGTTCGGCTCATTGTTGATCACATAAGTCTTCGCTCCCAGTGCATCAAAAACACTCTTTGCGATTGCAGAAGAACTTCCGTTCGAGCAGTCCAGCCCAATGCGGTAATTTTTGAAGGATCTGGTTGCAAGAGAGATCAGATAGCCGATGTAACGGTTTCTTCCGGCAACATAATCCACCGTGCGGCCGATATTTTCTTTTGTCGCCAGCGGAAGTTCTCCACTCTCGCCATCAATATATGCCTCAATTTTAGCTTCAACTTCTGCTTCCAGTTTACATCCCATTCCGTTGATCACTTTAATTCCATTGTCATAAAATGGGTTGTGGCTTGCGGAGATCATGATACCGCAGTCGAATTCATCGGTTCTTACCACATAGGAAACACTCGGTGTGGTTGTCACATGCAGAAGGTACGCATCTGCTCCGGATGCGGTCAGGCCTGCTACCAGTGCATATTCAAACATATAACTGCTTCTTCTGGTGTCTTTTCCGATGACGATCCTTGGCTTATGCTCCTGTCCGTAATACCAGCCAAGGAAACGTCCTACCTTAAATGCATGTTCTACCGTCAAAGTTACATTGGCTTCCCCTCGGAAACCATCGGTTCCAAAATATTTACCCATAATACAAACCTCACTTCCTTATACTATATACAATCACTTTTAAGCTTCCTGCAGGTTTGCAAGTTTCGCTGCCTGATCTGCTGCGATCAGGCTGTCAATGATCTCATCCAGATCGCCGTTTAAGATACCGTCCAGTCTGTGCAGTGTCAGTTTGATACGATGATCCGTCACACGTCCCTGCGGGAAATTGTAAGTACGGATCTTCTCGGAACGGTCACCGGTTCCGATCTGGCTTCTTCTTGCTTCTGCTTCTGCATCGTGCTGTTTTGCAAGTTCCATTTCATAAAGTCTGGAACGCAGTACTTTCAGTGCTTTGTCTTTGTTTTTCAGCTGAGATTTCTCATCCTGACAGGAGATGACGATACCGGTCGGGATGTGTGTCAGACGTACTGCGGAGTCTGTCGTGTTGACACACTGTCCGCCGTTTCCAGATGCACGGAATACATCGAATTTACAGTCGTTCATATCCAGCTGGAAGTCTACTTCTTCTGCTTCCGGCATGATCGCAACCGTGATCGTGGAAGTATGGATACGCCCTCCTGACTCTGTCTCCGGTACACGCTGTACACGATGTACACCGCTTTCGTACTTCAGTCTGGAGTATGCACCCTGTCCGGTGATCATGAATGTTACTTCCTTGAAACCGCCGATACCGTTTTCATTTAAGCTCATCATCTCTGTTTTCCAGCGGTGCATATCCGCATATTTCACATACATGCGGTAAATCTCAGCTGCAAATAAAGCCGCCTCATCCCCGCCTGCTCCGGCACGTATCTCGACGATAACGTTCTTCTCATCGTTCGGATCTTTCGGAAGCAGCAGAATTTTGAGCTTATGTTCCAGTTCTTCGATATTTTTCTTTGCATCATTCAGTTCTTCTTTGAGCATTTCTCGCATCTCTTCATCGGACTCTTCTTCCAGCATGGAAAGGCTGTCCTCTACCGTCTGCTTGCTCTCTTTATATTCTTTATATGCATCTACGATCGGCTGCAGATCACTCTGCTCCTTCATAAGCTTCTGAAATCTGGTCTGGTCGTTGACGACAAACGGCTCATTCAGTTCGCTCATGATCTCTTCAAATCGAATCAGCAAATCTTCCAGTCTATCAAACATCTTTTTCTTGTTTTCCTTTCTTTGTACCTGCTTTTCCTGCAACTACCCGGTCAAGCCCTGCCAGATCTTTTATTACCTGGACGGACACAAAACCGGCTTCTTTGAGCAGTTCACTCACTGCAGCTCCCTGCCCTGCACCGATCTCAAACAGCAGTGCACCGTCTTCTTTTAAATAATCCCTGCATTGTGAAACAATACTTCTGTAATAATAAAGCCCATCAGACATTCCGTCAAGTGCCAGACGCGGCTCATGATCCCGCACTTCCGGCATCAGCTGCGCAATCTCTTCCGTTTCAATATAAGGCGGATTGGAGACGATCATATCGTACGGTCCCTGTGCCTTCTCAAACAAGTCACTTAAAACAAAAGTTGTTGCTGCTTCCAGCCCCAGCCTTTTCGCATTTCGTCTTGCAACCTCAAGTGCCTGTTCTGAGATGTCGATGCCGACTCCCGTTCCCTGCTTCAGATTTTTCAGGATACTGAGCAGAATACAGCCGGAACCGGTACACAGATCCAGCACCTTCATGCCCTCTCTTTTTTGCTTCAGTGCTTCTTCTACCAAAACTTCCGTATCCTGCCTTGGGATCAGCACATGTTCATTGACATAAAACGGATAACCGTAAAACTCCTGTTCTCCGGTCAGATGCTGCAGCGGAATCCGCTGTTTTCTTCGGGAGACCAATTCCTGATAGTATAAGAGTGTCCCCGGCAGAATGCTTTCCTTTCGGTTCATCAGATACCAGGTTCGCCCGGTCTCCTTTTTTTCAATCTTCCGTATCGCATATTCCAGAAGATACCAGGCATCCAGAGCCGCATCCGGAACTTCTGCCCCTTTCAGAATCTGTTCTGCTTCTTTTCGTGCTTCTTCGTACGTCATACTTTCTCCTGCCACCCAAAATTTTCTTTCAGATATGCTCTCCAGTCAAACACAGCCTCTACCGATGCGATCGCTACTTCTGCCATGGAAGCATCCGGCTCCCTTGTTGTAAGCTTCTGCAGCATCATACCCGGTTTTGATAAAAAAATTACCAGTTTATTTTCGCTCTTTCCCGCCAGACGGATAAACTCAAACGAAACGCCTGCGATCACCGGGATCAGCAAAAGCCGGAATACCACTCGCCAGATCGGGGATTCAATCCGGATGAACAAAAAGAAAATAATGCTGACGATCATAACGATAAACAAAAAACTGGTTCCGCAGCGTTTGTGCAGTCTGGAACTTTTCAGCACATTTTCCACATTTAACTCCATGCCATGCTCTATACAGTTAATACACTTATGTTCTGCACCATGGTACATAAACACACGCTGAATATCTTTCATTCTGGAAATGAGCAGAATATACCCAAAGAAAATCACAAGACGAACTGCACCTTCAAGCAGTGTGATCAAAGTAGTAGAATCTGTAAATTTTCGAAACAACTGTGACAAAAAATAAGGAAGTATCATAAAAATGGCTACTGCCATCACAACTGAACATGCAATCGTCAGCCCCATCATCACGGACTCCTTCTTTTCGTCTTTCTCCTCTTCTTCCTCATCCATAAAAAAAGATGCAGAATAAGTCAGTGTACTCATACCAAGAACCATGGAATCTATAAAGCTGAACACACCTCGTATGATCGGAAGAGAACGTATTTTTTTATTTTGAACAATACCTTTATATTCTTCTGTTTTCACAACGATCTCGCCGTCGGTTTTGCGGACTGCGACTGCATATTTATCTGCATTTCGCATCATCACGCCTTCCATGACCGCCTGACCGCCTATATTGGATGATTTCATACTGCTGCTTCCTCCAACTTCCACACCCGGAAACTTTTTGTGTAAAGCGGACATTCACAATCCGCTTCTCTGCGTTCAAAACATCCACACAAAAAATCCGTGTGATAAAAAAGGTTGAGATTTTTCAACCTCAACCCCTCTCATTATCTTAAGCATATACATCCTACTTTCGCAGGACATCTGTATACTCCTGTACCCAAAACGCTTATTATTTGATGCCGTATTTCTTATTGAATTTATCAATACGTCCGCGTGCTGCTGCTGCTTTCTGCTGTCCTGTGTAGAATGAATGGCATTTGGAGCAGATTTCAACATGGATATCCTTTTTTGTGGAGCCTGTTACAAATGTGTTACCGCAGTTGCAAGTTACAGTTGCCTGATAGTACTCTGGATGGATTCCTTCCTTCATGATTTTCACCTCTTTTTCTTATTTTGTGAACTGCTTACCTTTCTCGGTCGATTTCCGGTCAATGCCGCTCCTGATGTTTCCACGGCAAGATACCCCGGACTATCCCTGTAAGTCCCTACAGTTAAACTGTCTGTTAAACAGCGTTTGAATTATACCATAAATCTTTATAAAAAGCAACGATTTTATATAAATTTCTGCTTTTTGACCATCTGTACCAGTTCTTTATTGTTTTTCGTATGTACAAACATATTCAGGATGTTCTCGACGGCTTCGTCCGACTTCATACCGTTTAATGCTTTTCGCATGATGTACACTGCTTCCTGCTCTTCCGGATCGAGCAGAAGATCCTCTCTTCTGGTACCGGATTTCTGGATATCCAGTGCCGGGAAAACTCTCTTTTCGGAAAGCTTGCGGTCAAGGACAAGCTCCATGTTTCCGGTTCCCTTGAACTCTTCGTATACGACATCGTCCATCTTGCTTCCGGTATCGACAAGTGCCGTTGCCAGGATCGTCAGGCTTCCGCCCTCACGCATATTTCTCGCTGCTCCGAAGAAACGTTTCGGCATATGCAGTGCCGCCGGGTCAAGACCGCCGGATAAGGTACGTCCGCTTGGCGGAACCGTCAGGTTGTAGGCTCTTGCAAGTCTTGTGATGCTGTCGAGCAGGATCGTAACGTCTTTTTTATGTTCAACCAGACGCTTTGCACGCTCGATCACCATCTCGGAAACTCGTTTGTGATGCTCCGGCAGCTCATCAAAGGTAGAATAGATTACTTCTACATTATCTCCGACAATGGCTTCCTTGATATCGGTAACTTCCTCCGGACGCTCGTCGATCAGCAGAATGATCAGATGCATATCCGGGTCATTTCCAAGGATGGACTTTGCCATCTCTTTTAACAGTGTCGTCTTTCCGGCTTTCGGCGGTGACACGATCATTCCTCGCTGTCCCTTGCCGACCGGTGAGATCAGGTCAACGATACGCATGGCTACATTTCTCGAATCACGCTCCATACGCATACGCTGGTTCGGAAAAATCGGTGTCATATCCTCGAAATTGCATCTTTTGGCAGCTTCTGCCGGATGCATGCCGTTTGTGCTTTTTAAATAGAGCAGGGCTGCAAACTTCTCCTGCTGCGTGGTATTTGTGCGGATACGTGTATTGCCGCTGATGATATCTCCGGTCTTCAGATTGAATCTTCGGATCTGGGACGGCGAAACATAAATATCATGGTCACCCGGCAGATAGTTATCGGATCGGATAAATCCGAAACCATCCGGCATTACTTCCAGAATACCGGTCACTGTCTGACCGCTGTCAAGCTGTGAAAAATCCAGTCCTGTTTTCTCTTCCGGACGCTTTTCGGATCTCTCTGCATGCTCTGTCATCTCTGGTCTTTCCGCTTTTACGGTCTGTGTCTGTGCACGTTCTTCCGTCTCTTCGGATATTTTCTGCTCACGTTCTTTTTCATCTGCCTCAAGCATTCTTGTAACTACTTCACTCTTTTTCAGACCGGAAAGATTTTTCAGGCCTCTGGCTTTTGCAATCGCCTTTAATTCAACCGCTGAGAGCGATTCATATTTTTCTTTCATCATTATCCTGTATTTCCTCCATCTTTGATGGCTGTTTCTGAATCTAACATCTGCCTATTTTAACATAACTGTTTTTAAAAATCTATATGAACTTTTACACGAAATGCTTTTAAAAAGCAAGCATTCCGCCTAACATTCCGCCTCCCATGCACAGACAGGCTGTCGTTATCGTCTGTATGGAAGACGGATCTATGTTCCGTTTCAGGATCAGTGTCAGAAGAAAAAGCACTGCAAAATAACACATTCCTGCGAGCAGCCCCCACAGGTATTTTTTGTTCTCCGTCCTTCTGCCTGCGATCCTTCCGCCCAAAAAGGCGGATCCCAGATAAATGACGGTCACAGCCGCCGAGATCTTTCCTTCTTCTAACTGAAATTTCATCATCGCAGCTGCCAGCAGCACAAGAAGCACTGCTGTGACGATCCAGGAACCCAGAAGTGAAATGAGCAGGGTCACTGGTTTTGATCGTTTCTGCATTTTTTCCATGCAATCCCCCCTGCTCATACTATATGACAGCCTTCCATCCGGCAGAACATTTTTTCAAGAATGCCTCTGGCATTCTTGCTGCGAGGTGCACGGCTTGTTGCTCGCCGCCTGCTGAGGCGGGAATCATCTCACATCTGATTTATCTTTCATCTCATCACCGGCCATACGCAGAACATCTTTAATCTCCTCAAGCGGCATTTCCAGATAGGCCGACAGCTCGCTCATGGAAACTTTGTGTCCAAGATCCTCTTCCAGGCTGAGGATCGACTCGTTCAGGTGATTGACTCTGCCTACGATCTCATCATCCAGGTCTTTTTTGTCCTGTGACATCTCAACGGCCTCTTCCATTGCTTTCCGGATACCGGCAAACACCTGCTTACGGTATTCTTCCAGATTAGGCTTTGCCTCCAGATTTTCAAGTGCAAGCAGCAGTCCGATATTGCCTTCCTGCACCAGATCTTCGATCGGCAGCTCGGAAGCGACATACGTCATGGCAAGCTCGTAGACCGTTTCCAGATACTGTCCTGCCAGCGTGCTTTTTGCCATGGAATCGCCATTTACCGCCTCAAAAAACAGACGTTCTTCTTCCGTCTCGGAAAGTTTTTCGATCTCTGCAAGTTCCTCCAGATACATGCCAAGGAAATCCGGACCTTCCCCGTCCTGTGCTTCACTGTTTTCTTCCTGTTTTTCTGTCTCAGGATTCGAAGCAGACGCTCTCTCTGCATCCTCCTTCACTGTCTTCTGTGCGCTTTCCGGTGTCTTTTGGGCCGGTTCGTACCCGTCCACTTTGATCTTCTGGCTGACAAGGTATTCGCAGACCAGTCCAAACTGTTCCTCATTCAGGGCATCTCCCGGAAAGAATTTTTTTATGTCTTCTTTTGTAAGATAATTCCCCTGCACATCTGCAAGTGCCTTCAGCTCACTTAACATCTCTCTGAAAACAATTTTACTCTGCATCGTTTTTTTCCTCCTGAAGTATTGAAATGGCTTTCTGCAACTGATTATCCTCTTCTTCCGTGACCGTCACTTTATTTTTCAGACTTTCATCAAGCTCAACGGTCACATCCGGCTCAATGCCTTTTTTGTGGATATCCGTGCCGTTTGGCGTGAAATACTTGGAAACCGTCAGTTTGACTGCCGTTCCGTCCTCCATTCCGACAATCCGCTGCACAATCCCTTTTCCATACGTTTTCGTACCGACTAAAGTACCAATCCCATAGTCCTTGATTGCTCCGCTGAAGATTTCTGCCGCACTGGCACTGTACCCGTTGACCAGCACTGCCAGCGGCTTTTTGAACTCATTGTTTCCGTCGCAGGTATATTCTGTTCTCTGCCCGTATTTATCTTCGGTATAAACGATCAGTCCTTTCGGAAGCATCTGTTTTAACATCTCGCAGCAGGTATCCAGCACACCGCCAAGGTTGTTTCGCAGGTCTATGATCAGCTTTTCCATACCCTGTTCTTCTAATTTCGCCAGAGCATTCTTGAACTGCTCCGCCGTCACCTTGTCAAACTCACTGACTGCGATATAACCGATCTCATCATCCAGCATTTTGTAGGCCACCGTCGGGACGGCAACATCTGAGCGTTCCACATCGAACTCCAGATAATCCTTTTCACCCTCTCTGGCGATTGTCAGATGGACGGTGTCTCCTTTTGCTGTCTTGATCAGGCTGACCACATCGGTCAGATCTTTCCCGGTCACTTCGATGTCATTGACCGAATAGAGAATGTCTCCCGGAAGCAGCCCTGCCTTTTCTGCCGGTGTCCCCTCAAAACAGGTCACGACCTGGATTGCCCCCGTCTGTGTATCCTGTGAAAGCTTTGCACCGATCCCCTTGTACTCTCCGGATGTGGATTCATTCAGTTTTTCGAGTTCATCCTGTGTATAATATGCAGCATAAGGATCTCCAAGTCCGCTGATCATGCCCTTATAAATGCCGGCTTCGACCGTATCGTTATCCGTACTGTCAAGATAGAGCTGATTGATGATCTCTTCCATCTTCTTGATCTTTGTATCTACCTTTTTCTGATCCAGACTGAGCTGTGTGCCTGCACTGTCTGTGCTCTCCTGCGTTGCCCCTGCTTCTTTCTGATCTGCTCCTGTGATCCAGCCGCCCTGCTGAAGCACCCCGCTTCCGGCCAGAACGACCACAGCCGAAGTCAGGATTCCACAGAAAAAACCTTTTCCGAACTTCTTGTCCTTTGCCATATCTTTGCTCCTTATATCTTCCCCGGTACAGAAACGCATCTTTTCTGTAACCCAAGAAAAGACCGGCTTTGCACGCGGCTTCTCCGGTCTTCTTCTGTTTGTTGCTATTTTATGTGTCCATGCTGCGGTTTATGACGGAGGCGGTATTAATAATCCAGCGTCTCCATGTACTTCATATATTTGACTACCATCAGTGCGATCTTGAATGTGATTGCATCTTCAAATACACGCAGATCCAGTCCGGTACTCTTCTGCAGCTTATCCAGGCGGTATACCAGTGTATTCCTGTGGATATACAGCTGTCTGGATGTCTCTGAAACGTTCAGGCTGTTTTCAAAGAATTTGTTGATCGTAACCAGCGTCTCTTCATCGAAATCATCCGGTGATTTGTTCTCGAAAATCTCTTTGATAAACATCTTGCAGAGCGGGATCGGAAGCTGGTAAATCAGACGGCCGATGCCAAGAGAACTGTATGCGATGATATTTTTCTCCTCGAAAAAGATCCTTCCGACATCCATTGCCATACGTGCTTCTTTATAAGATCTGGAAACTTCTTTGATCTCTTCTACGATCGTTCCATATGCAATATGCGATACTTCCTGCTTTTCTGCCGGCAGAACATTTAAAATCTGCTTTGCCGTTTTCTCCATTTCCTGATAACCTTCTTCGGAAGCCAGCTCTTTGACAACGATAATGCTCTTTTCATCAACTGCTGTAATAAAATCACCTGTCTTGGTTCCAAGCAGTGAACGGATACATTCCATGGAAGCATTATCCTTCTCCTGAGCCGTATCAACCAGAAATACCACTCTTCTCGCATTTGCTGCAATGTGAAGCTTCTTCGCACGGTTATAAATATCTACCAGAAGCAGGTTGTCCAGAAGCAGATTCTTGATAAAGTTATCTTTGTCAAATCGCTCTTTGTATGCAACCAGCAGATTCTGGATCTGGAATGCAGCCATCTTGCCGATCATATAAACATCATCGCTGCTTCCTTTTGCTACCAGCACATATTCTACCTGAAGCTCATCGTATATTTTGAAAAACTGGTGTCCCTGTACCACCTGGCTGTCTGCCGGTGAATCTACAAACGGAACGACTGAGGAACGATATTCTTCTGACTCCGGAAACGTTGCAGCCAGCACATTGCCTTCCAGATCGATCACGCAAAAATCAATCCTCGATATTTCTTTTAATCCTTCTATGGTTGACTGTAATATCTGGTTTGATATCATGTCTTTCTCTCCCTTCCATACATTTTCATACCAGACCAACTACGCTTATTAATCTGACTTGACTATTATTGTAATATAAATCACCAAAAAAGAAAAGAGAAAATTATGTTTTTTTATGCTTTTCGCATATTTTTCGCATAAAAAGAGGCTGCCGCATCGCTGCAGCAGCCCTTTTTCGGGTAAAAATCCTTCGATTTTATCGACTTTTTATTTCACTTTTACCTTTTTTGCAGTGGACATTGCACTTGCATTTCCTTTTTTGACCGTCACGATCTTGTAGTAGTAATTACCTTTCTTCCTGATCTTCTTATCCTGATAAGAAACGGTCTTATTGTTGTTGATCTTCTTGATCCGTTTATAACCGGAGTTTTTCTTCGTAGAACGATAGATCACATAACCGGTTGCTTTTTTATTTCTCTTCCAGCTCAGTTTTACACTCTTGCCTGAAGCAGCTGCTTTCTTGATTTTTACATTTGCTGTAAACTTCACAGTCTTAGCTGCACCGTTGTCACTTGCTTTTACGTTTGCATCCTTAGATACTGCTACTGCACGGTAAGATGCACGCTTGATGCCTTTCAAAGAAGCGGCTTTTTTATCTTTAAATACCAGCTTGCCGGATGCAGTGCTTCCTGCCAGAACCGTCTTGCCGTTTACGGTGCGGTAAATATCATAATGATCTGCACCTTCCACTGCATTCACGATCACTTTTACAACCACACCTGCTTTTGCTGCACTTGCTTTCACAGACTTGATCGTCGGTGCTGCCAGTTTCTTCTCTGCCGGTGTCGGAGTCGGATTTGGTTCTGTATCCGGTGTCTCTGCTGTTTTCAGAGCTGCCTGTGCCTTTTCAAGAGCTGCTGTCAGATCTTTCAGAGCAGCTGCCGTAAGATCAGCACCTGCTTCTTTTGCTGCCTTGTATGCTTTTTCAAATGCATCCCAGGATTCTTTGGTGTACTGTCCCTGACCTGCTGCATAAACAGCATCTGCCTTTGTAACCGCATCACTCAGAGCTTTCTGTGCTTCTTCTTTGTCTTTGTCAACCGTATCTTTTTTCTGCAGAGCATCGATTGCATCCTGTACTGCTTTCTTTGCTGCTGCTACTTCTGTTTCGCTTGCATTTTCTTTTGCAAGTACGGCTTCTGCATTTGTGATCGCTGTTTCCAGTGCTTTTACAGAATCCTCGGTATACAGCGTTTTGTCGATTGCTTTCGCATTGTTTACGGTATTGCCAAGTTCTGTTCTGGAAGCTTCCGTTGCTTTGTCAGATGTTACGGTAACCGTTATCTCTTTTTCTGCTGTTTTTCCGTTCAGTTCTGCAACTACTTTTACTTTTGCTGTTCCTGCTGCACTTACTGTCAGTACATCACCTTCCAGAGCTGCCTTTGTTGTGCCGGCATCTACCAGTGTATAAGTGTAAGTGATGTTCTTTTCATGTGCTGCACAGTCTGCTGCGGTTGCTTTTGCAGCCAGTTTCAGTGTTTTGCTTGTATCTGCTGCTGCCATCTGGATGGTCTGGTTATCAAATACAAGATCTGTGATCTCACAGGTACATGGTACTTCCTCTGTCTTAAAGCTGTAGGAAACGGTCATGGATCTGTAATCAGCTGCAACATTTACTTCCGGTTTCACACTTGTACCGTCAGAGAGTTTGATGCTCTGCGGTTTGCTGCTGTCTGCGAAACGATAATCGCCAACTGCTGTCAGGACTGTTTTTACTTCATAGTTTGCATTTGCCTCAAATGCTGCACCTGCTTCTACTTCTTTGCCGTCCTTATACCAGGTTGTGCTGGTTGTATACGGTGTCAGTGCAATGTTTACAGACGGTGTTGCCTGATCCAGTGCATGAGCTGTCACTGCATAAGATTTCTGCAGATTATCAGAGTAATCTTTTCCGCTGTAGATGCGGATGTCAGAAAGCAGTCCGGTATATGGAGGTGTTGTTGAGGAACCAAGATCTTTGCTGATGTTATAACCAGTTGTAAAGGTACTTGTGTTGTAAGATTTCAGGGTTACATCGTAATTGTCGCTTGCGTTTGCTCTTCCGGATGTCGGTGTTCCGGCTTTGCCGTCTACATAGATCTGCATCTTTGTACCGGTAAATACTGCCAGAATATCATGCCATTTATTCCAGAAACTGGAATCGATCGCACAGCTGCTCTCAACCCAGGAACCTTTTGCGTCGCATGCATAAACAAGTACGCCGCTGCTCTTGAGCTGAACACCATACTGCTCATCCATCTTGCCAAGCATTTGATATGTACCGCTTCCTGTGATCTCATCTGATTTCATACGGAAACGGATAAACATTGCTTTGTCTTCTCCGGAAACATCAAATTTTCCGTTGTTTGTTCCATCATTCTCTGCCGTTACGTATCCGGAATATCCCCATCCATCACTGTAGGATACCTGAACGTTATCATTCAGCGTCAGTGTTGCCGGATCTGCAGCCTGGTCTGCAACTGCCTCAAAATGTTTGCCTTCTTTTGATGAAGATACGACTGCATCTGCGGATGTCTCACCTGCTGCCGGTGCAGTCACAGTGATTTCCGGTGCTTCGAGCACATTTTCTTCTTTCGGTGCCTCCACAAATTTTGCAAGAACATTCAGCTCTGCTGCATTGATGAACATATTCGGTTCTGCACCTTCACTGTGAATTGCTTCAAATTTAACATTGGTTACGCCTGCAACCGGCTCGAACTCAACGCTCTTCTCAGTCGGGATGGTTTCTCCTTCATAAGACCATGTTACATTTGCTACTTTTGTATAAGTTTCTCCGTTATCAGTGGATACATAAACGTTTGCTTCTGTTACGGCACCGTTTTTGATAACACCATTTTTGTCTCTTTCCGGTCTTGGGAGATAAGTCAGTGCTTTTACTGCATATGCCTTATCCAGAGTGATCGTATAATTGTTGTTGCCGGTCAGTGTTCCGTTGGAATACTGTGCCTTCGGTTTGCTGTTGTCATTCCAGTTTGTATGCCAGTATGTGTTGCTGTCACCGTCAAGTGCTGCTGCTATGATACCGTTTCCGGCTCCTTCGCCTGTCAACTCTTCACTGTCTGCGGCACCTGTCATATTTGCCGGAAGCAATTTTTTATAACCGTCATCTGCCGGCTGATTCTCTCTTTTTACAAGCTCTGCAATGGCATCATCCAGTGCTTTGACTGCTGCTGCTTTTTCTTCAACGGTTGCATTTTCTTTTGCTGCTACTGCTTCTGCTGCTTTGATCGCTGCTTTCAGAACTGCATAAGATTCTGCGGTATACTGATCTTCATCCAGTTCTTTTGCTGCACTGATTGCATCTGTCAGTGCACTTTCTGCTGTAGAATCAGATTCTTTTGTATACATTTCATAGATTGCCGGAGCTGCTCCTGTGCCATCCCATGTGATCTTCACTTCGTTGATACCATTGTAGAATACCAGATTCTTGAAGACATTCAGCGATTTGGACAGAGTACCGACTTCTACCCATTTACCTGCATTGGTATGGATAGAAACTTTTGCATTGGAAATCTCCTCTCCATCCTGAATGACGTAAAGGCTGTCTTTTACACCTGCATCCAGACGGTAAGTCAGAGTTCCTGCACCTTCGCCTGCCCTGAACATGGTTGTTAAAGAATTATCGATTGCCTGTTTTGCATCAAATCCTTCCACGCCTGCCGGTTCTGCAAAGATGGTCTTGTCTGCATCGGTGTTGGTCAGGCTTACGGAATTGATATCAAAGGTTACATCTGCTTCCCCTTTGTTGATGAAGCGGATGTATTTTGCATCCATGCCTTTTTCGGTATCAACCGGATACCAGTTGAATCCATTATAGCTGTACTCAAAGGTTACCTTATCTTTGTTTGTGTAATCTGCTGCAATCGTGCTGATCTCACGTACATTTCCGAAATCAATACCAATGTACTCACCATTTTTCAGGATAACATCTTTGACTTCCGGAATTGCAGCCTCATTTTTATTGATCGTTACAATTGTCTCTTTGTAAGTTTCTGTGTTGGTGTATGCATACTCATCTGCCGGGAAAGTCTCTGCCTGGAATTCACGGATTGCATACCATTTGCTTGTTGCAGCCGGTGTACGCAGACGGATGTAGCGAGCTTTCAGGGACTGGTTTGTCAGATCCACGTTGATCTCGTTTGTTCCGTAAGTACCATCAACCTGTGTCCAGTTTTCATTATCCATGGAATACTCCAGGATACCCTGCGAGAAAATATCTCCATCTGTCTGAGTTCTTCCCTGCAGGATGCGGACTTTGCCAAGTTTATAAGCTGCTCCGAGATCCAGCCCAATGTATCCATTTGCAGTAACACTTGCATTAAACCATGCAAAGGTACTGTCATTTCCATCAATAACATTGCCTGCATTTCCCTGGTAGAATCCACCAAGTCCGCTGTACATCAGTCTCTTCTCGCCGGTCTCTGTGCCACCGCCGGAAGTATTTCCGCCACTGAAAGTATTATCCAGCACTTTCAGTGCTGCTTTCTTCACATAATTTTCCATCTGTGCTGCGAACGGCATGATCTTCATAGCTCCGGCTTCTGCCATGATAGTGCCGTTCAGCTGAGGTGCCGCACAGTTCTGTGACAGTTTGTAATTGTTTTCTGCACTTACATAATTTGCACATACAGCATCGTCATCGCCTGCTTTGAGTCCCATTGCAGTCTTGACAAATCCGATGCTTGCTTTGGAAAGATATCTCAGAGAATCTACCCAAGGTTTCATCTCTTCTTTTAGGTTTTCGTTTGTTCCGTTTGTCTGGAAATCATCTGCAGCTGTCACGATCTTCTGCAGCTGTTCAATCAGTGCATTTCCGGATTCCGTCAGATCTGCATTGCTGTTGTATGCAGTCTTGAATGCATTGATGTACGGAGTCAGTTCTACCGACTCACCCATCGCTGTGATACCGCCCGGGCTCGGGTTAGTCATATGTTTGCACAGTTCATGCAGGGACTGTGGAGCTCCGCTGTCGATGTACTTGAAGCCGTCAGCCCAGCTCTTCTCTGCATCAAAGTCAGCTGTGTTCCATGCAAAATCAGCGATCGCAAACAGTGCTGTCTTGGAAGCTTCTGCCTGCTCCAGCGGGTTCGTTACAATACCCATGAAGTTTGTCAGACCTTTTTCAAGGATTGCACTGTCTCCAGGGCCCATAACCAAACGTGCGTGGTTTACGTCATTTACCGGCCAGTTCAGCCACATAAATGCCTCTCTGCCGTTTGTATAAGAATTTTTAAAATTATTGAAAGTACTCTGTCTTGCCGGATAACATACAGATTCACCGGTCCACATCAGTTCTACATCCGGAAGACTTTCAAAATGTTTGAAGTAGTTTGCAACGGTCTGAGCTTCGCCTTCACTCCAGCTGCTCCAGTTTACTGCACCTGCACAGTATACCTGCGGTACGAAGCACAGATTGTAAACATCGCCTTTGGATTTGCACCATGCATCCAGGTCTTTGCAAAGTCTTGCATGTAGGCTTACTTTGCCGGCTGCGTCGTCTGCGGAAAGCACAAACTGACGTACGCCAACGTTGTAAAGCTGTTCAAATTTTGCAATGATAACCTTCAGGTCTGCATCATAAGTGGAGGCTGTGATAGCACTGTGCATAAACGGATGAATTGCCCATGCAAAACGGCACTTGGAATCCTGTCCTGCCTGCACCATCTGTCTGATCTCTTCCAGTCTGTCTGCCGGATAGAGCTCACGCCACTGTGAATTGTGGTATGGCTCGTCCTTCGGTGCATAGATATACATATTCATCTTGAAATCGCCGCCGAACTTCATCAGACTGATACGATCTTCCACAGACCACGGAATACCATAGTAGCCTTCGATAAATCCACGGTACTGACCGGATGCGTAATCTTCGATCTGAAGTTTGCGTACGGCTTTTTCTGTCACCTGGTTAAAAATCATTTTCAGAGAGCTCAGTCCGTAAAATGCTGCATCGGTGTCTTTACCAAGGACTGCGATCACATTGTCCTGGATAGCCAGAACATATGCATCTCTCTTGTCAAACAGATCATCTGCATAAGTAACATGGTCGTTGAACCATTTTTCAACTGCTCCATCGGAACCTTTTGTACCAACCAGTACGTTCATTCCGTTTGAAGCTACGGCACCTGTCACGGTTCCTGTGATATTCTGAATAGCCAGTACTTCGTTCAGACGTTTCTGTGTTGCCTCGTCGATCGTGCTGTCATAGACAACGTTTGTCTTATCTGCCAGGGTAAAACTGCTATCCTGGTAAACAACACTTCTCGGGGTTGGATAAATTTCATATTCTGCTGTCGCAGAAGTGTCATTTGCAGCATCTGCTGCTTTTGCATCAAATCCGGTAAAAGTCATGCCTGTTAAAATCATGGCAAAAACCAGTACAAGACTGATGACTTTTTTCACATTCTTTCCCATCTAAATCCTCCTTTTCATAAGTTCGACACCGGGAATCCGTATGCAGCTTCCGTCTCCCGCCCGTCGATCGTTTTCTTATTTTTCGAAGAAAATCTTTTGTTGTTAAAGTGCAAATTTTCTCACGAAATAAGTACCTTTATTATACATTTTATCTGTTTTACTGTCAATCTCGAATCAGTTTCTTATGCAATTTAAGCAGGAATATTTGTGAAATTCTTCGCTTTTTTCGTCGAAAATTTCAAAAGTCTGTACTATTCTTTTCATTCATAACAAAAAGCCCCGGGAAATGGGGCTTTCTGCTGAAAAATGTATGTAAGAAATTGGAAAACGGCGAACAAAAAGGCACTCCGTATAAACGGAACGCCTTTGTTCTTACAAGAGACAGTATACACATTTTCCAGCATTTGTCAAATACTTTTTTCAGATATTTTTGAGCATCTCGGAATGTGCAAAATGCTCTGCGTTTGTCTTTCGATACGTTCATATTTTATTCATGATACATTCAAAAAACTTTCATTCGCTCATCATGCCAAATTCATTTTTCCCCTTTATACTTCAAAATGTCAAAAATGTTGCAGAAATATTTCATTGACACCTAATACATATGTCATTTTCTCAGTATTTTAATACTATTTGAATATACTTTTTTCATAATTGCCAGGCAGCCCTCTGTCTGGCATCCTCCCTTTTCAGGGCTTTTTTTATTTTCAGCTTTTTATGTACACAGGGAAGTCTTCTCCGACTAAGATAAAAAACGCCAGAGACAAGCAGCTTTGAAATCACCCTTTTACAGGTATATTATGATTTTGGCTTTTATCTCTGGCATTTATGATTTTCATCTCCGGCTGCATGAGCTGCCAGGCAACTGTACAGCTCTGTAGCTCCTACATCCTTTTATACTTCAAACAGCAGGTCACCGTAGGATGGCATCGGCCACTCTTCTTTATCTACGATCATCTCCAGCTTATCCACCGGAACTCGCAGTTCTTCCATATCTTTAAACACAACTTCATGATAATACTCTGCCTGTTCTCTTCCGTTCTCCATGGCTGCCGCCTGATCTGCTGCCTCCTGCAGTTTTGCCAGTGTCAGTTTTGTCTGAGAAAGAAGGGCTGTTGTATCTTTGAGCATGTTCATCGGAACGGTCACATCTGCTCCGGCTGTCTTGATCTCATTTACCGTACCGGCAAGGTTTCTGGAAAAACGCATAACGGCCGGGATGATATGCTTGCTGGCAATATCGATCATGGCACGGGCTTCGATATTCAGTGCCTTGGAGTATCCTTCATACTGGATCTCTGCACGGGAACGGAGTTCAGCTTCCGTAAATACGCCGAATTTACCAAACAGCTGGATCGCTTTATCGGTCACAAGTGCCGGGATCGCTTCCACCATGGAATTGATGTTCGGCAGGCCTCTGCGTTTTGCTTCTTCTACCCACTCTTCAGAATAACCGTTGCCATTAAATACGATCCTCTGATGTTCTGTTGCATATTCTTTGATCAGGTCATGCACGGCAAGCTCAAAATCTTCTGCCTTTTCCAGACGGTCGCAGGCATCGGAGAATGCTTCCGCTACGATCGTGTTGATCACCACGTTACATTCTGCTACGGAATCTCTGGAACCTACCATACGGAATTCAAATTTATTTCCGGTAAAGGCAAACGGTGAAGTACGGTTACGGTCCGTTGCATCTTTTGCAAAATCCGGAAGAGTCTTAACGCCGGTATGTAATTTTCCGCCTTTTAAGCTGTGTGTTGCAGAGCCGGTGCTGATCAGCTGTTCCAGCACATCTTCCAGCTGTTCACCCAGGAATACGGAGATAATAGCAGGCGGTGCCTCATTGGCTCCCAGTCTGTGGTCATTTCCGACATCGGCTGCGGATTCACGAAGAAGATCTGCATGGCGGTCTACAGCACGCAAAATACAGGTCAGAATCATCAGGAACTGAACATTTTCGTGCGGTGTCTTGCCCGGATCAAGCAGATTGATGCCGTCATCTGTGGTGATGGACCAGTTGTTGTGCTTACCAGAACCATTGACTCCCGCAAATGGTTTCTCATGAAGAAGACACTGCAGTCCGTGACGCTCTGCCACCTGTTTCAAAGTCTCCATAATGATCTGGTTGTGGTCTGCTGCTACGTTGCACTCTGCATAGATCGGTGCCAGCTCATGCTGTGCCGGTGCGACTTCGTTGTGCTGTGTCTTTGCAGAAACACCCAGTTTCCAAAGTTCTTCGTTTACTTCTTTCATAAAACCGGCAATTCTCTGACGGATAACTCCAAAATAATGGTCATCGAGCTCCTGACCTTTCGGAGGCATGGCACCAAAGAGTGTACGTCCGGTAAAAATCAGGTCTTTTCTCTTTAAATATTTCTGCCGGTCCACGATAAAGTATTCCTGCTCTACGCCAACGGAAGGTGTCACTTTTCTGGATGTCGTATTGCCGAACAGACGGATCAGTCTGAGTGTCTGTGTCTGCAATGCCTGCATGGAGCGAAGCAGCGGTGTCTTCTGATCCAGTGCTTCTCCTGTATAGGAACAGAATGCTGTCGGTATACACAAAATCGCACCTGCACTGTCTTCACGTACAAATGCCGGTGAAGTGCAGTCCCAGGCTGTATATCCGCGTGCCTCAAAGGTTGCTCTTAATCCTCCCGACGGGAATGAAGAAGCATCCGGTTCTCCTTTGATCAGCTCTTTTCCGGAAAAGTCCATGCTGACCGTTCCGTCCGCATGCGGTGCTGTAATAAATGCATCATGTTTTTCTGCTGTGAATCCAGTAAGCGGCTGGAACCAGTGTGTGTAATGCGTTGCACCTTTTTCCACTGCCCAGTCTTTCATAGCCCCAGCTACGACTTCTGCTGTGATCGGATCCAGTTCTTTTCCTTCATCAATGGTCTTATGCAGTTCTTTGTACACCTTTTTCGGCAGACGCTCCTGCATGATCTTGTCATTGAATACATTCGAACCAAAAAGCTCTACCACATTGATCTTTTCTTTGTTCTTGTCTTCCATTTCTTACAATCCTCCATCGTGACCTGCTGCTTTTCATATCCAAAAAGCTTTTTTCGTTTGCTTTTGTCTATCCTTCCAAATCATACCTTATTTTTCACTGTTTTGCAACTAACTTATGCAATCCTGCCAGGCTCTGCTGACATCTGCCTGAGAGAATCGCTGCACATCAAAAAAGGGACAGAAATCTTTTGTTGATTTCTGTCCCTTTCATTACTTTTTGGGATGGAATAACAGGGTGGGGAAACCACTGTATCTTTACATTTTTTATACTTCGAACAGCAGATCGGAATAGGATGGCATCGGCCATACTTTCTTATCTACCAGTACTTCCAGTTTGTCAACCGGTGTACGAAGGGCTGCCATAGCCGGTACAACGCTCTCGTAGAAGTATCTTGCTTCAGCTGCCATATCGCCTGCTTCGGCTGCTTTGTCGGTCACTTCTTCCAGTGTTACCAGGGCTGCCTTTGCCTCTTCCAGCAGTTTGCTTACATCGTTCAGCAGATCTGTCTGTACGGTTGCCGGTGCACCTGCACCTTTAACTGCCAGGATAGTATCTGCCAGAGATTTGGTATAGCCGATGACTGCCGGCAGGATCTGTTTGGAAGCCATGTCGATCATCGTCTTTGCTTCTATATTAATAGCCTTTGCATAGTTCTCATATTTAATCTCTACACGGGACTCAAGTTCTGCTTTTGAGAAAACTTTGTATTTGCCGAACAGTTCTACTGCCTTATCCGTTGCCAGGCACGGGATTGCATCCACCATGGATTTGATGTTCGGCAGTCCTCTTCTTTCTGCTTCTGCTACCCATTCATCGGAATAACCGTTTCCGTTAAATACGATTCTCTGGTGATCGGTTGCATATTCTTTGATCAGATCATGTACAGCCAGTTCAAAGTCATCTGCTTTTTCCAGTACATCGCATGCCTGTGAGAATGCATCTGCTACGATCGTGTTCAGTACCACGTTTGGTCCGGCGATGGAATCACGGGAACCTACCATACGGAATTCAAATTTATTTCCGGTAAATGCAAACGGTGAAGTACGGTTACGGTCCGTTGCATCTTTTGCAAAATCCGGAAGTCTCTTGACACCGGTATGCAGTACACCGCCTGCTTTACTGTGTGTAGCAGTTCCTGTGCTGATCAGCTGTTCCAGTACATCCTCCAGCTGTTCTCCAAGGAATACAGAAATGATAGCCGGCGGTGCCTCGTTTGCTCCCAGTCTGTGATCATTTCCAGGATCGGCTGCGGATTCACGAAGCAGATCTGCATGCTCATCGACTGCTTTTAAGATACAGGTCAGTACCATAAGGAACTGTACATTCTCATGCGGTGTTTTGCCCGGATCTAACAGATTGATACCGTCATCGGTTGTGATGGACCAGTTGTTATGTTTACCGGAACCATTCACACCGTCAAATGGTTTCTCATGAAGCAGGCACTGCATTCCATGCTGGCATGCTACTTTTTTCAGTGTTTTCATAACCAGCTGGTTGTGATCAACTGCAATGTTTGCTTCTGCATAGATCGGTGCCAGCTCGTGCTGTGCCGGTGCTACTTCGTTATGCTGTGTTTTTGCAGGAACACCTAATTTCCAAAGTTCAGTGTTCAGTTCTTTCATAAAAGTTTGAACCCTGGACTTGATCGTTCCAAAATAGTGATCTTCCATCTCTTGTCCTTTAGGAGCAGGTAAACCAAACAATGTACGACCCGTATAAATTAGATCCTTTCGTTGTTTGTATTGTTCGATATCAACCAAAAAGTATTCTTGTTCAGGTCCTACTGTGCTTTTGACCATCGTGACATCATCGTGATGAAATAAATGAAGGATTCGTAATGCTTCTTTATTGATAGCTTCCATACTTCTTAATAGTGGTGTTTTCTTATCTAGGGCATGACCTGAATAAGAACAGAAGGCAGTTGGAATGCATAATACATCGTTTTTGATAAAAGCATATGATGTTGGATCCCACGCAGTATACCCTCTAGCTTCAAAAGTGGCACGTAGACCTCCATTAGGAAATGAGGAGGCATCAGGTTCTCCTTTGATTAATTCCTTACCAGAAAATTCCATTATGACTTTTCCTTTTTCGCTTGGTGTGATAAAGCTGTCATGTTTTTCTGCGGTGAAGTTTGTCATTGGCTGGAACCAGTGAGTATAATGGGTAGCTCCATGAT
>OGQB01000440.1_pt1 | contig 43007 bp, 38 predicted proteins | sample 1553071 | NCBI WGS metagenome assembly OGQB01 (sample SAMEA2580284, study PRJEB22360) | human gut metagenome | biome: human gut; feature: human-associated habitat; material: faeces | place: Denmark | collected 2008/2010
TGGAGCCGTGGAATAGGCTGATCGGGGGGTAGGACGACCGCAGCTACACGGAAATTCTGCAGCCGTTTTTCTCCGCCCGGCGCCGCATCCAGGCACCGATTTCACCCGAACATTCCGGTTATGCTGCACTTTCTGCATCCGTCCATCAGATTTTCCGCTGCATCCGTGAAAACTCTGCTGTCTCCGATCTTCTGCTGAAAAGTGAGCTGCTCCGCTTCTTCTATCTGCTCGCCGCATCGCCGGAACTCTGCACCGATCGTCCCGCCATGCCTGCGGCTGCTGAAAACCTGCGGCCTGTGCTCGCCTATATCCAGGAGCACTTCGCCGACCCGATTACCATAGAGGAACTTGCCAGGCTGTCGCATTTGAGCAAAAGCTATTTTATGAGCTGTTTTAAGCAGACCTTCGGACTCGGGGCCGTTGAATATCTGACACAGCTTCGGATCAAAGCCGCCTGCGAGGCGCTGCGCAGTACGACGCGGAGTGTGTCCGAAATCGCGTACGACAATGGTTTCCGCAACCTTTCCAACTTCAACCGGCAGTTCCGAAGCAAAGTGGGATGTACGCCGCAGATGTATCGGAAGGAATTTCAAAATCCGTAAATTCAAAAAGGGATGCATCAAAATATGCATCCCGAAAATCTATCTCTGATCCTATTTTTATTCCGTAATCTCCGGTACCGACGGAACATCTTTATCTTCTTCCCGCCAGCTCCCAGAATGCGACAGCGCTCGCCGCAGCGACGTTCAGTGAATCCACGCCGTGTGTCATCGGAATCAGCACGGTTGCATCTGTTTCAGCGATCGTATCACTTGCCAGTCCGTCACCCTCGGTTCCGAGCAGAATGGCGAGCTTTTCATGCGTTTTTAACGACGGATCATCCATCGGAACGGAGTCTTCTTTTAATGCCATCGCAACGGTATAAAATCCAAGTTCCTGCAGTGCAGCAATTCCCTGCTCCGGCCAGTAACTGCCGCCTGGCAGCACGGTCCACGGGACCTGGAAGACATTTCCCATGCTCACGCGGATGGCGCGGCGGTACAGCGGGTTGCTGCAGCCTGATGTGAGGAACACGGCATCGATGCCAAGCGCGGCGGCAGAACGGAAAATCGCACCGACATTCGTCGGGTTCACGACATTTTCCAGAATCGCCACGCGGCGGGCGTTCCGGCAGATTTCCTCCATAGCCGGAAGCGTGCGGCGGTGCATCGCGCAGAGCATGCCGCGCGTGAGGGCAAAGCCTGTGAGCTGTTCCAGCACCTTCGTCTCTGCTGTATAGACCGGCGCGTCCGTGCAGTGCGCAAAGAGTGCTTCGTTTGCGGCAAGCTCTGCGCTTCCGGCAAGGAACGAAACCGGTTCATATCCGGCATCCAGCGCACGCTCGATGACACGCGGACTCTCCGCAAGAAAAAGGCCTGGCTGCGGTTCATAATAGTGCAATAACTGCGGTTCTGAAAGACGCGCATACACGTCGAGCTCCGGCGCCGCAAAGTTTTCGATTTTTCTGATCTCTGACATAATATTGATTTCCTTTTGCGTTTTCTCTTTGTTTTCACTATGTTCTATTGTAGCAATCCCGCTCCCGTTTCGCAATCCATTCTTTTTCCCGCCGGTACCGTTCCCCGCACCATTCGCCAAACCGTGCTTCCAGCACGCATCGAATTTTCTTATTTATCTGTCTTTTTTAAAAATTTCTCAATTTCCTCTTGCCAAACGCCGCCGGAGACGTTATAATAATCGACGGTTCAAAATTAAAAACTGCAGAAAAGATTGGTATCAGATTGGAAACGGCACAAGTGCATTGCTTGGTTAACGAACAACACATGTGTCTTTTTTGCGCCCATTTTTCAAAATTGCAAAGAAAAGGAGAACAATCGATGCCAAAAACAAAATTTCAAAACGTTGTATTTACCCTCATGATGTCCTTTCTGATGGTCTATGCCATGATCTGCTACAACATTTCCATGAACATCGGCGGAATGACAAATCAGGTCTTTCTGATGGCGTTTCACGAGATGATAATCATGTGGCCGGCCGCTTTTATCCTCGAGTTTTTCCTCGTGGATCATCTGGCTCACAAATTAGCTTTTTGCATGGTAACACCGCAGGATCGTCCGATCGTGATCACGCTGGCCATTTCCATTATGATTATTGCTATTATGTGTCCGATTATGAGTTTTATTGCAACACTGCTGTTTAAAAATGCCGGAAAAGAATTTGTCGCTGTCTGGCTCCAGACCACGTTCTTAAATTTCCCGGTTGCCTTCTTCTGGCAGCTCATGTACTGCGGACCCTTCATCCGTTTTCTGTTCCGCAAACTGTTTCCGGAGAAATAAGAAAAGATATCCACAAAGGGAACCGTTTTTCCCCTCTCTGTCCACAATTTCTGTGGACAGACGGTGCAAAATGGTTCGCCTTCTGTGGATATCTTTTGTTTTCTTCCGGGATTACTCCTGCGGTACCGGATTGGATACGCTGACTACATGATCATACCAGGTTCCTTTTTTACCAATGATCGCAACATTGAAATCCTCGTCCAGTTTTTCTACCGGGATATCAAAGCCGTACACTTCATCTGTAGTGCCGTCAGAATACGTTACCTCATCTGTGGTCGGCTCGATCAGCTCTGCGCCGTCTGCCTGTGCTTCTTCTTTTGTTCCCACAAAGACATTGACAATGTTTTGGGATACCAGGCTGACGTGGATGGTCATTTTTCCGTCTTTTACCGTCAGGACACCCTTTCCTTCTTTTGCTTCATTGACATGGAACATATTGCTGTCTGTATTGAAGTCTGCCGTATACGTACCGTCTTCCAGCTCTGATGCGCTGCTTTCTCCTGCAGTCTCCGCTGCCGATGCGCTTTCTGCTGAAACATCTGATGTGGATGTACTGCTCTCTGCCTTAGATGCATCCTGTACAGAAGCGGAAGATGCGTCTGCCGCAGAAGACGCAGATACTGCAGATGCAGAAGATGACGCTGCATCCTTTCCGCCGCATGCGCCGAGCATGGATACAGTCAGTGCTGCTCCAAGAAAAAGAACTGCCAATTTTTTTCTCATAATAAAATTCCTCCTTGTATCACCTTGAAGCGGATCTTTTTCATCCGCTCAACTTAAAATCCGACAGCACACTGAGTCTCTTCAGCCGTACTGCCGGATCTTATTTTACTCTATTTTACGTTCGGAATACAACCCCTAATTATTCAGCATCGTCCTGAACGCCGTTGCCGTCCATAGCTGCCTTGGTGTGCTGTACATACAGCTGCTCAACAGCATCGATTCTTCCAAGACCTTCGATCTGAGTGTCGATCTCATCGAATGCACCGGATGCCTCAAACTGGCTCTTCCAGGAATCCTCATCCTCGCCTGCCATATCGTTGTTTGCGTGGTCACCTGCAACAACCATCAGCGGACGAAGAATTACTTTCTTGTATCCGGCTGCTTTTACTGCCTCGATCACGTTCTCGCAAGCGGTCTCTTCCGGCTTGCCCTCAACGGTTCCGATGAATACGTTTTTGTATCCAAGAGTATCCATCTGTGTCTGCATCTGGCTGTAGGTTACTTTTGCAGTGTGGGAAGTACCATGTCCCATAAATACGAAAGCAGTGCCGTCCTCTGCTGCTGCATCCAGACTGTCATAATTTGCAGATTTTACTGCCTGTGCCGTGATTGCTTCTGCAACGGCCTGTTTGTCCTCGTTGATTACGGTAGCGTCACTTCCAACCTCGCCAAGCAGCGGCTCTGCGATGGTTACGGACTCAAATTTATCTTTATAGCTATCTACTGCTTCTTTCAGCTCGTCGTACTCTGCGCCGTGCATCAGGTGAGTCGGCTGAATAATCAGTTTTTTCACGCCATTGCTTACGGCTCTTTCCAGTGCCTGATCCACGTTGTCGATCTTCTCGTCATCGCGGGCCTGTACATGGTTGATGATGATCTGTGCAGTGAAGGCACGTCTTACGGACCAGTCCGGATATGCAGCCTGCAGAGCTTTCTCAACGCCTCCGATATCCTCAGCACGGCTGTCGTTGAAGGAAGTACCAAAGCTTACAACCAGAAGCTCATTCTCGCCGATCTCGTCTCCGTTTAACGGATCATCCTTGGATGCATCACCTGTGTCTCTTCCGAAGTAATCCGGATCTGCGTTCTCGCCTTCTACGAGTTCTTTCTGTGCGTCTGTCAGGGCATCCCATGCCTCTTTTGCTTCTTTGCACTGCTCGTCGGTGTTATCATTTCTTTCCTGTACATAAATTGCATCAATCAGATCTGCCACTTTATCTGCTGCCTCCTGGTCTGCATCTGCGGATACCTCTTCAGATGCAGAAGATGCGCTTACGCTGCTGCTTGCTGCTGTGGTGTCTTCCTCAGATGCGGAAGATGCACTTACGCTGCTTGTTGCTGTGCTGCTTGCGCTGCTGCTGGATGCGTTGCTGCTTCCGCATGCGCCGAGCATAGATGTTACCATAGCTGCTGAAATTAAAGCGACTACAAGTTTCTTTTTCATTTTTGTTTTCCTCCCATTTGCTGGTATCTTTGCAACAACCAATATCGGGGACGTTTTACATTTCAAACTATGAGAAACACGCTCCGCGAGTTTCTCAAGTTATCGCGGCAGTCGCTAAGGTCTCGTGCAAGCACGGACTTTGGCTCGTTGCCCGCGTAAATAGAAAGAAGCCCTTTCGTTTTTCAACGAGGGGCTTCCAGTATTTTTATCACAAAGAAAACCATCTCACCCGCTGTGGGGCAAATGTCCGCTTTCCTGTTTTGTACTGCCAGTTCCTCGTGGCACGAACGTAACGTTCCTGTACTGCGAAAGGCAGGTCTCCCGGCTCATTGCTTCAGGATTTGACTCCAGCGCATCGGTCTCCTTCCCGGTTTCCCAGTGGATCATTCCCCTGCTTGCAAAATACGGTGACGAGTTCGTGCAGGATTCACACCTGCTTCCCTTTTCACCGGACACGTATGTCCGACACCTTACACATCGATATTTAATTGTCTTTTCTTTAACGACTGTTAGTGTAGCACATCGTCTTTTCTCTGTCAAGTGCTGTAAAATCAGGAAATCCGGCCATTTTCCATTTCATATACCACATCCGCGACGTTCATCGTGGACACTCTGTGCGATACGAGCACAATGGTTTTCTCTTCTGCCGATTCTTTCAGGGATTTCAGAATAATTCCTTCATTTAAGGAATCAAGATTCGATGTCGGCTCGTCCAGCAGGATCATGGATGCGTCATGCAGGAATGCCCGCGCGATACCGATCCGCTGTTTTTCTCCGCCGGACAGCGTATCGCCGAGTTCTCCGACTTCGGTGTCGTAGCCATTTGGCAGTGTCATGATGAAATCATGTATGGACGCCTTCTTCGCCGCCTCCATAATTTCTTCCCGCTTCGCGCCGGGTTTTGCAATAGCGATGTTGTTCGCAATCGAATCGTGGAACAGATGTGTCTCCTGCGTCACATAGCTTTCCATATCGCGCAGATGCTTCGTCGGGATTTCGCGGACATCGGCTCCGTCCACGGAAACGCGCCCCGTCTGGACATCCCAGAAGCGCATCAGAAGTTTTAAGATCGTCGATTTTCCGGAACCGCTCGCGCCGTGGATGCCGGTGATTTTTCCCGGTTCCAGTTTCAGCGAATACTGATCCAGAATCGTCTCGTCTTCGTAGGCAAACGTTACATTCTGCGCCTCGGCTCCTGCAAATGCGTGGTCACCGCCGGATGCCGTATCTCCCGGAATTTCTTCCACCAGCGGCGCTTCCTCGAGAAGGGAAAGCACACGCTCGCCGCTTGCCAGCGTCTGATTCAGGTTATTCGACAGGCTGGACAGCGCCACGACCGGGCCGAAGGAACCCATCATCGCGACTGTGCAGGTCAGGACTCCCTCAAATCCGATCCCGCCTTTCGTGTAAAGATAGATCGTCAGTGCCAGCATGCCGAACGATGCCAGAAGAATCACCATGTTGGTGACAGACCGCTGGGAGCCTTCCATGCGGCTTAAGTTTTCCTGCACAGAAGCCAGTTCTTTCGACCGCCCTGACATCTGCTCTTTCCGTTTTTCGCCCTGTCCGTACTGAATCGTCTCGTCGAGGCCACGCAGGGAATCCAGCACGAAGCTGTTCAGCTCGCCAAAGCCTGTCCGGAACTCCATTCCTTTCTGGCTTCCGCGCTTTCCGTTCCACATCGGGATCACAACGCCGACCGTCAGATACGCCGTAAGTGCAAGCAGCCCTGCCAGAACATGGTATCTTCCAATGAAGCATACCATAATCAGAGAAGTTAATGCTGCAATCGCAATCGGGGAAATCGTATGCGCATAGAATACTTCCAGAAGTTCGATATCGGTTGTGATAATCGAAATCAGATTTCCTTTGTCCCGTCCTTCCAGCTTCGCCGGGCAGAGCTTCCGCAAAGCTGCAAACACTTTATGGCGGATGATCGCCAGCAGTTTAAAAGCAATAAAGTGGTTGCAGTACTGCTCCGCATAATGCAGAATGCCGCGCAGCACCGCGATCACGATCATCACCGTGAGTATCGTTTTTACCGGGGTATGTACAAGCCACATGTTTTGCACCGAAAGGCTCGTCCCTGCCGCGCCCGTCAGTAAGCCATGCACGATGACCTGTCCTGCCAGAATCGTCAGGAAGATCGCACATAAATATCCCATTGTTCCAAGAATAATTGCCGCCATCATAATATGAAGCAATGGCTTCACCAGCCCGATCAGGCTTCCCATAATCCGGAGGGCGCTTCTGCGTTTTGCTGTATTTTTCTTCTCGTTCATCATGCATTCCCCTGCTTTCCATAGTTTTCCAGTACCATCTGGCTGTCGTACAGATGCCGGTATGCGCCGTTCTGTTCCATCAGTTCCGCATGCGTTCCACGCTCGCAGATGGTACCGTTTTTCAGGAAATAAATCTGATCTGACTGTACGACGTTCGCAAGGCGGTGGGAAATCAGCAATACCGTTTTCGTCTTTGCGAGTTCATGAATCACATTCATGATCAGCTCTTCACTCTCGACATCAATATTCGATGCGGCTTCATCAAAGATATACACCGCACTGTCGCTCCGAAGCAGCGCCCGCGCAATCACAAGACGCTGGCACTGGCCGCCGGAGAGGTTTCCTGCTTTTTCGAGAAGCTCTGTCTGCAGTCCATTCTGTGTCTGTAAGAATCCCAGCAGATTGACTTTCTGCAGAACCGCCTCCATCTCCTCCTTCGTCGCATCCGGTTTCGCCATGCGCAGGTTCTCTTCTACGGTTCCTTTAAATAAGTAACTGTTGTGGCGGACCAGAACAACGTGCTTCATCAGATCCGTCTCATTGACTTCCGAGAGCGGCACGCCGCCCAGGGTGATGCTTCCCGCATATCCGCGGTTCTTTGCCGCAAGGATGCCCGCGATCGTACTCTTTCCGCAGCCGGATTCGCCGACCAGTGATACAAAACTGCCCGCCGGGAGCGTCAGGTCAATGCCTTTTAAGATTTCCCGGTCCTCTTCATAGGAAAAATGTACATCCTCCAACACGACATCCAGCGGTCCGTCCGGCAGCGTCCGCTCTCCCGTCTGCGGCTCCGGCAGATCGAGGATTTTGAAAATCTTGTCACTCGCCGCCATGCCGTTCATCGCGATGTGGAAGAATGATCCGAGCAGACGAAGCGGCAGGAAAAACTCGCTCGCCAGCAGCACAATGCAGAGCGTGCCGGACACGGTGAGGTTTCCTTTCAGAAATTCCGATACCGCCACCGCCATGCCAACCGCCGCGCCGCCGTATGCTACGATGTCCATCACGCTCGTTGAGTTGAGCTGCATCGTCAGAACTTTCATCGTGATCCGGCGGAAGTTCTGGGATTCCACATCCATCTCGTCGGCTTTCTGCTGGTCGGCCTGATAGATTTTTAAGGTCGTCAGACCCTGCAGATTTTCAAGGAACGAATCGCCGAGCCCTGTGTAAATACTCCAATATTTGTTCAACAGCTTCTTCGCAATCTTCTGCACGACCACAATCGAAATCGGGATCAGCGGTACGCAGATCAGAAGGATCACACTCGCTTTCATGCTCACCCGGCAGAGGATGGCGAACAGTGTGAGCGGTGCGAGCAGGCTGTAAAACAGCTGCGGCAGATACTTTCCAAAGTATGTTTCGAGCTGCTCCACACCTTCGGTGGACACCTGTACGACCTCTGAGGAAGACACCTGCTCGCTGTACGATGCCCCCAGTTTCAGCATTTTCTCATAAATTTTTTCACGCAGAATCCGTTTCACATCCACACACGCAAGATACGACGACCGCGCGCCCATCCGCTCGCAGAAAAAGCGGATCACAACAACAATTGCCAGTGTAAAAATCGTCCGTTTCACAGCCGCTGCCGTTACCGCACCATACACGACCCATTCCAGCAGATCGGCGATCGTAAATACTGCGATCACCTGCGACAGAAGCGCCGCCCACTGCCACAGAATCGTGTACACGATATACTTTTTCGCGTGGGACAGCAGCCCCACCAGTCTTGTTTTAATCATAAGTACCTCTCTTTTATGCTTTTGCTTTTCGCTTCTCTCTCATGCTGCAAATCAAATGCCAGATAGCTAAAATCGGATGATACAGCAGCATCCTCGGCCCCGAAAACCGCATAACGGCGCGGATCTTTTCCCGCATTTCCGGCTTGTAGCAGTGTACTTTGCAGTTTGCGCAGAATGTTTTCTGTTCCATGAAGGGACATTTCTGGCTCCGCTGTTTTGCATAGTCCGCTAATTTCTGACATTCCGGACACATCCCGCCGGATGCATTCCCCTTTTTTCCATGGTTCTTCCGGCAGTACAGGCGGATCATCTCTTCCACGACGTACTGTTCTTTCTGCCGCTTTTTTTCTACTTTGTTCATTTTGTTTCTCCTAGGATATGATCTTCTGTTTTTACGGTTTTGACCCGCAGGAAGAAATACAAAATATGGCACATCCATACCACAGCAATACAGATTCTTCCAATCGGCACATTCTTCATAGCAAAAAAGCCGATCGCCATCACAACCGTTACCATCCCGATAATTTTACATTTCGTTCCTACCGTCATCGCCCGATGCTGTACGAAGCTGTCGAGATGCTTCTTATATAACTGAGTTCCAATAAACCAGCTGTGCAGCCGTTCCGAACTTTTCGCAAAGCAGAACAGGGTCGCCATATAGAATGGAACTGTCGGCAGAATCGGAAGCACAATGCCGATGGTACCAAATCCCAGGCACAGAAAACCGAGTATAATCCAAAAAATTGTCAGTGGATTTCTCATCATTTTCCTCCTTTCTTATCGAATAATAAATAGAAAAATAGCCGCCCATGGTTCTTGGCGAATACATGAGCGGTTAGTTATCACTTACGCTAGTTATAGATTAACATTGTTTGCCTTTCGTGTCAAACACATTTCACTCCTTAGAGAACACTTTGCAATCGTAGGGCAGTATCCTCGCGCACCTCCTTATTTTAACTCATGCTCCCACGAGGTGAGTGACCATTTCCTTTTTCTTTTCCGATGACTCGCGTCAAATTTCCATTCTTTCTTCTGCTAAGATAGCAGCGATCGTATCTGATATTGTGCTACCGTATGGCGTATTTCAACCTTTGTTCCCCTAAAGGGAGCGACCGTCCTAACGAGTTTATGACACCTACTGTATTTTGATTTCAATCCACGCTCCCGCGAGGGGAGCGACAGTCTCTATTGTCGGAATGATGCCGGAAAAAACAAATTTCAATCCACGCTCCCGCGAGGGGAGCGACATGGTACATCGGTAATAACTTATTGGAAATTTAACATTATTTCAATCCACGCTCCCGCGAGGGGAGCGACGTTTTATCATAGCTCTTGTCATCATTCCAGATATGATTTCAATCCACGCTCCCGCGAGGGGAGCGACCTTTTTCTGGATCAGACTCCATTCTATGTGGTAACATTTCAATCCACGCTCCCGCGAGGGGAGCGACGAAAGAGAAGTCCGCGCCGGCAAGGATATCATCATTTCAATCCACGCTCCCGCGAGGGGAGCGACTATATTCCGGGCAATACACATGCTCTTCATGCGCTATTTCAATCCACGCTCCCGCGAGGGGAGCGACACGGTTTGTTCTCCATTTGTAATATCATCACAGTATTTCAATCCACGCTCCCGCGAGGGGAGCGACTTGCCCAGCTGGTGTATTTGGTCGATGGCGTCCATTATTTCAATCCACGCTCCCGCGAGGGGAGCGACTGGAGACGCAAAAGACATCTGGCTCGCAGTCAGAAATTTCAATCCACGCTCCCGCGAGGGGAGCGACCATAAGTTCATATCATCTGCTTCAAAAATGCGCTATTTCAATCCACGCTCCCGCGAGGGGAGCGACATACAGCCCACACGAAATAAAAGAGAGACTGCAGATAAATTTCAATCCACGCTCCCGCGAGGGGAGCGACCTCCATCGTTTCCGGCACGTTCTCGTTGTTGTAGGTATTTCAATCCACTCTCCCGCGAGGGGAGCGACATGCCAGAGCTGAGACTGACGTGCGGAAAAAAAATTTCAATCCACGCTCCCGCGAGGGGAGCGACTGCGACCGCGTCGGTCGGTTTCGCGAGGTTTGTAAATTTCAATCCACGCTCCCGCGAGGGGAGCGACGTTTTGCCATCTGCTCGCCCTCCTTAATACTCGGAATTTCAATCCACGCTCCCGCGAGGGGAGCGACGGCCCCTCGGACGTTACGCTTTTGACCGTACCCGTATTTCAATCCACGCTCCCGCGAGGGGAGCGACACTTGCCACAAACCAGGTGTCCGGAAAACGTGTATTTCAATCCACGCTCCCGCGAGGGGAGCGACGAAGATGTAACAACAAAGGTTGACAGCCTGGAAATTTCAATCCACGCTCCCGCGAGGGGAGCGACATCCACTTATCAACATACACATTATAGCACACGGATTTCAATCCACGCTCCCGCGAGGGGAGCGACGGATTTTTCGGACTTTTTCAAATTCTTTCTTCGTATTTCAATCCACGCTCCCGCGAGGGGAGCGACTGTAGATCCCTTTTTCGGTTCTCTCGATCATGTGATTTCAATCCACGCTCCCGCGAGGGGAGCGACGTTCGGAACCTTACGCAGCATTCCGGCCGCATCTTTATTTCAATCCACGCTCCCGCGAGGGGAGCGACTCCTTTGCGGCGCCAACCTTAAACTTGTTATCCAATTTCAATCCACGCTCCCGCGAGGGGAGCGACGAGAAACGACTGAGGGAGACGGAAGAAAAATATCAATTTCAATCCACGCTCCCGCGAGGGGAGCGACTTTCTGTTTTTGCGCCGGCGCAACAGCCCGCATATTTCAATCCACGCTCCCGCGAGGGGAGCGACGCTCACCACCCTTCTGTTTTTTTCCACTTCACCCATTTCAATCCACGCTCCCGCGAGGGGAGCGACACCACTAACCAGTCCGTCCTGCATTGCTTCCGCAAATTTCAATCCACGCTCCCGCGAGGGGAGCGACTCCACTCTCCATATTTCGAGATATCGTCATACAATTTCAATCCACGCTCCCGCGAGGGGAGCGACTCTGCAGTCCTGGCACTCGTACCGATCTCTTCGCAATTTCAATCCACGCTCCCGCGAGGGGAGCGACGAATTGAACGCTTATGAGCGCATCCGCTATTTAAGATTTCAATCCACGCTCCCGCGAGGGGAGCGACTTCAATTTTATCTAAAATTCACCCTATGTTTTTAACCATTTCTCACAACGCTTCATCTTTCTCCTCCTTCCCTTTCCATTCTTTTCTTCCCCATCTTCTCAATTCCAGCACCTTTTGTGCACTTTTTCAGGTGCGAATCTCCCGGGCTTTTTCTGTGTACTACCGATTCGCACCTAAAAAATCAACACCTGATCTATAGCTGTACCACGTTCTACACCGATATGTTCAACTTTAGTTTTATAATTGTTTCCCAGATAATAAAACCGAAGACTGTCTTTTTCTTCATCGATAATGTCTGCTAAAATAGATTTTAATACAATACACTGTGCATTATCCAATATACATTCGAATACAGAATTTTGCACCCGTCTTCCGTAGTTGGTACATTGTTTGGCGACTTTACGTAAACGTTTTTTCCCCGCATCAGTTTCCGTATTGACATCATATGTGATCAATACCAGCATCCTCCCACCTCACTTCCACAAAAATACAGGATAGCTGTCCAGATCCCCTCGCAGATATCTTGCGAGCAGCATCGCCTGCACATGAGGAACCATTCCCCATTCCACTTTTTCGTTTAGATAGGGATGCATAATTGTTTCTTTTTTCTTATTCTGCCACTCTGTCAGCAGTTTCTTTCGAAGTTCATCGTCCATCAAAACTGCGCCATTTTCTTTTCTGGTAAAATTCTTTCCATTGACGATTTTCTTATTAACAAGTGACAGCACAAAGCGATCCGCCATAACAGCTCTAAGTTCTTCAATCATATCCAGTGCCAGCGAAGCTCTGCCCGGTCTTTCGGTATGCAGATAGCCCATGTAAGGATCCAGACCGACCCCTTCCAACGCCGCTGCAATATTATTCGTCAGAAGCGTATACACAAATGACAGCATTGCATTCATGTTATCCATAGGCGGTCTTTTGTTCCGCCCTTCAAACTTGAAATCTTTCTTCTGCTGCAAAATCAATTCGTCAAACACGCCAAAATAAACACTTGCTGCTTCACCCTCAAATCCTCTTAACTGCTCTTTTGACTCACAATTTTGAATCAGCTTCAAAGAATTTTTCAGATTCATAGACGCCGTTTTGACCCGCTCCGCATCAATCTGCATTCCGTGGTCTCGCACCGCTCGTTCCAGTACCCATCTTGCATTGTATACTTTTCCCAGAATACAATTTTTCGCAATTTCAAGACTGATTTTCGAATCCATGCAGCTATTGTATTGCTGTTCCCGCAGAACAATATTTCCTTTTGTTTTTCCCGTTACTCTAGCCAGAAACTTTCCTTGTGGTGTCAGAAAACACAATGCTATATTTCGATCCGAGCAAGCTCCCATTAACGCCGGACTTACTCCACGATAACCAAAGGATACAATACTCTCCAAATTATGCAGCGGCAATCTTCCGAGTTCTTTATCATCCTCATAGATAACAATATTTTCCCCGTCAAGTCCCAGATAACTGTTCTCAGAAGTAACATACAACGTATTTAATAGCTTTTTCATTCCTCTTCCTCCAGTCTCTGTTCGATATAGGTTTTCACTGAAACCGTCTTATTCAGTTTCGGAAGGCAGATGTCCTTTAGTGAACATGCATTACATGCTTTGCTCGGTTTCACTTTTGGTGTATACTTTCGTGCATAATATTGATGCATTTCCGCCAACATATGAATTACTTCTTCCCGCAATTCTTCTGTAATTTCTATCTGCTCCCGTCTTCTTGTTTCGCCATAGAAAATTGCTCCCTGCGCCACTCTGGTCGAAAACATTTCCTCCAGACATAACGCCTGTGCCACCACCTGAAGCTTGTCTTCTTCCGTAAGCTTAGGTTTGCCTTTCTTGTATTCCACAGGAAACACAGAATACAATCCTCTATGTCCATGCAGTTGAATTCCATCTTCACACTTCTGGAATTCAACTACATCACACTCCCCGCTGATTCCAAGTTCTCTCGAAGAAACCGGCAGCGCACGAACAATAATCGTATCTTTCCGTTTTTCTGTCAAATAAGGATCGTGTGCCTTTTTATGCATTAGTTCACCCGTGACGGTATGTACGTTTTCAGCCCACTGCTGCTCCACATGAATCAATGCCCATTGTCTTCGGCAGAATTTGAAATGCTGAATTCCGGATATCATCAGATACTCATCTTCTGTATATTCCATCAGACCATCCTTTTCACCTGAATTGACTCAGGAATGTCTTCTTTGTGCAAAGTAACTGTATAGTCCTGATATTTTCTTGGATATTCTACATCTTCCTTTCTTTTTACTTCTACCGCGTCAAATAACTTATATGCAGGGCAGTCACCAAGTTCTTTACTATGCTTGAATACAATCAGTTCACGAACCGCCATTTTGCCTCTCGCTGCAGAATGGTCATGCTCAAACATATTGATAATTGCTTCCCACAGCAAATCAAGATCTTCTTCTGTAAATCCCGTTACTTTACGGGCAAGGTTTGCTGAGATGAATCCTTCCGCACGGTATAATGCATAAGGTACAATACTTTTACGCCCTATCTCTGTGTTTTTATCTTCTGCATCCTTTTCCGTTGTGATGGCAACTCTGGTAATTGTAACTTCCTGACTGATAATCGGATCAATACTGCGTGCAAATCCAATCTGCACCGGGCCTCTTACCTGACCACAGTTCAGTGATGCTTTCACAAAGGTCGTCATGACCGCACCAAAGGTTCGGATATCGAAAAAGTGATCACACATATAATTTCTTAATTTTACATCTGCATCCGGATCATTTCTTTTCAATTTTTTCAGTTCTTCTGTCACTTTTTTGTCTTCTGTTTCATTGACCCCCACCGATACGCATGCTTCCCGATCACCTCGGTTAAGCGGAACATCTTTTTTAATATAGATTTTATAGCCATCCTCGTCTTCTTTTACGGTTTCAACATAATTTCTGATCTTTCTTTTCAGGCACACATCTGTAACAAGACCTAAGCCACTTTCAGGGTCAACACGCGGCATATTTCCAGCATCTGGATCTCCGTTTGGGTTGCCATTTTCCACATCAAACAGTATTACAAATTCATATCTGTTTTTGATTACATCACTCATTTATTTTTCCTCCTGTTTTTCATTTTTGCTCTGTTTCTGATGATAATAGCCCAAAATAAATTTTCCCTGTTCTTCCAATGATAATCTTTTTGGAAAATATTCTACTTCTTCGAAAATTTCTCTCAGTCTATCCTCATAATATTTTGCCAAATTTGGTTTATCTCTTTCCAATTTTCGTATATGACTGTTTTTCAATCTCATCAAAATCGGAAATACCATCGCTGGCGTTACGCAGGCAGAGTTAAAATAACGATCTCGAATGGTAGATTTTATTTCTTTGTTCGTATTTATCTTATTCGCACCAATCTGAATTGCCTCCAAGATCGAAAAAGCCTGTCCTAATTTAAAAGCAACATCATTACTTGTTTTTCCTGAATTCATACACGCTTCGCCTTCCTCCCATTTGTAATTTTTAATAAGATACGCTTTTATAATCGCTGCTCTTCCCCAGGTTACATCTCCCTGATCGGAACGTATTCTTATCAATGTATCAATATACAAGCTTGCCGGATATCTGTTATCCGAAAGAATTGCCTCCAGCACCATTGCTGCCATATGGGCAATAGCCTTTTTGTTTTTGGTTCTTTGATTGATTGTCTCTTGTAGCAAATCATCGACCCCAAGATAATCTATTTCATCCTTTTTCAGTTTGGGAATATTAAGCCGCTGGTAATGTTTTTCCAGATTTTCCAACATATTTCCAAATGAATTTTCATAGAAAAATCTCACGGACAATCTTGCTGCATTTGGTGACAGACACAAAACATAAAATTTCTGATCCTTATTGATTTTTATATCTTTTACGTCTATATATTGCCCTTCTGTAAGCTTTTCCAATATGTCATGCACGATATCCTCATTATCCTTCGTTGGATTCAGAAATGTAGAAAAGAAATCCTGATATTCTGTTTTAGCTCCTTCCGCCCAATAAACAACCATGGACTCACCTAATGAGAATTTATACTTTTTTTGCGTCAAAAGATAATTCAACGATGTAGTATAAGCAAATTCTGCATATTTTCCAACAGGTGCATTGTAACTTTGTGTTTTTCCATAGGATTCAAACGCTTTTTCATTAAATGAAATCAACGAAGCTCCACTGCTCTGTGCACCTGGAATACCTTTAATATTTTTATGAATTCTGGAAATTTCATCCAAATTTCCTGTCACAAGACAAATTCCGGTTGCTTCTCCCTGTTTCTGATCCTGTGTCTTTTCCCATGCTTTCTGAACTTCCTCATCCTCCTGCGCATATTTCCCATTTACCCAGAAAATCAGATTGCCTCCTTCTGTCAGCTCCTCCCATGTTTCGGCAACTACTGGATTTTCCTTGGCCTGCTCTGGTTTCCAGCTTTCAAAGAATGCACAAATTGCATTTGCAGTTTCTCCCTGACTATTCTGTAATATCTGCAGATGTTTTTCTTTCGTCGCCTGAAAACATTCCTGCATTCTTTTGCTTGTTCCATCTTTGTCGATCCCTAACATGTATTTGGAATTGTCGCATAGAAAGTTAGCAGCTACACCTGATGATCGTGTTACCATCGTCGGCACAAATAACGGCTGCGGACTTAATATTGTTTTTTTTCCTGCCTGCACTTCTCTTTTCAAACTTAAAATAGCCTGAATTTTTCCATCGCATGACAATTGAATCCCATAAGAAATTTTTTCTGTGCACCATCCTCGCCTTGAAATCTTTCCTTGTTTTTCCAGGTCTTCGTAATACTTGACCAATGCTTGAAGAATCATCGTATCACCTCACAATTCCGTAAATCAATGACACCCTTTCGCATAACCGCTCGAAAAAACATTGGTTCAATGTTCTCTGGATCGGAATAATCCATGCCGAAAAGCATCAGTCCCATATCTTTTTCCTCTACATTCTCATACGCAGTGTGAATCTTCTCTTCTCCGCATAACGCAAAATGCGCCGGAAATTCTCGGCAACCAAAATAGGGCATGTGATAACATTCCCCTCTCTTGAGCCTTCGAAGCATAATGTCTTTAAATTTGCCTGGATTATCCGTTTCATTGGCCTTGTCCGTCATCTCAAAATGAGCTTCTATCACGTACTCTACATCTGTCAATATCACAGAAGCTCTCTGTACAATGTCCTGTTTTGTACTGATATACAATGGTTTTTCTGCTCCATTATATACTTCAAAAACCTTGCTTGCCAATGCCTTACTTTTTACTTCATTTCTTCGAACGCTGGTAAAACGAATCGGCTTATTCACATAGATTCGATCAATTTTCCATCTCAGGCCCGGATGCCAATAGATGGCCTCCAGGATGCCTCGCGCTGCGGAAGGTGTCATCACGTCGTAAGAATATCTTTCTACTTTTAACTCTGGTCTTGAAAAAAGTGCATAATCTCCCCATACTTTAACTTTTACTCCAATTCCCATAGGCGTTTCCTCTTTTCCTTGTTGTCAGACTTATGTCTTTCTTCCATTTTGCACTTGTATTATTATGTTTTCATAATACAATACCTTCTTCTGTAATTCAATTCAAATTTTACATAAAAATGTATTGAAATTTTTATGTATTTTGATTATAATAATCTTCGACAGGATCTCCATCCTGCGGATTGAAAAAATACATTTTTTTGTAGTGAAAAAACGAGAGGGAATGGAAAGTTTAAATGCTTCCATTCCCTCTCGCTTTCTCATACAAATAATGCTTTTCCCAGTTCAACTGACAAATCCAGTCCCATTTCTTCTGTATAACGTTTCAGATCTGTCAATTCATAAAAATCTTTTACATCGCCTGAAACTTCTCTTACGATTCCTGCTTCATAAAATTTTTCACACTCATTTTTCCGAATATTAATACAAAATTGTCCGGCTTTTCGCATATTACTTTTAGTGAATCCCTGACCCTTTATCTGCTGCAGAATCTCCTGAGCCTCTTTTGTACAACCAATAAATACTGCTACCGTAGCTCCATCAATTAACTGAAATTTCTCTGCTGTTTGTCTGAAATTATATTTCCCTTTTTGAAATTCCTGCAGAATTTTCTTTTTATCCAGATCTTCTCCCCTTAAATAATACAACCTTTCAAAATATGTTTTTATGGTTCCTAAATCTGAAATTTCAGCTTCATCTGCAATCAGACTTTTTGCCACATCAATTTGCTGTCTTTGTCCTGAAACGGTTTCTTTTTCATCGAATTGAAATATAAACACATTACTTTCAGAAACATCATACTGCCCTTCTCTATTGCATCTTCCCGCCGCCTGAATCATCGAGTCAATTCCCGCCAGTTGTCTGTATACTGTCCGGAAATCCAGATCCACTCCAGCTTCCACGAGACTGGTCGCAATTACGATACATTTTTGAGGATTCTTTTTGTCCAATCTTTTTCGTATCTGCTCCAATACTCGCTTTCTATGCTTCGGATACATACTCGTTGATAAGTGGTAACAGCCTTCGCCTTTTAGTTTCTGATATAATTTCTGCGCTTTTTTCCTCGTATTGACAATACATAATGTCTGGAATCCGCCTTCCAATCTGCTTACAAGTTCTTCTTCACTTAGATAGCCAAGATTTTTATAGCGCACTCGCTCAAAAAATCGGAATTGTTCTTCCATCCGCGGACATAGTTCTATTGCATTTCTCTCCTTTTGAAAGAGAGACTGCAATGCTGGCTGTGTAGCCGTACAGAGTACCACGCTTGATCCGTAACGGTCAATCAATTCTTCCATCGCAGCAATACACGGTTTCAGATAATCAACTGGCAGCATCTGCGCTTCATCAAAAATAATTACACTGTTGGCCATATTGTGGAGTTTTCTGCATTTTGATGATTTATTAGCATACAAAGATTCAAAAAACTGTACATTCGTCGTTACTACAACCGGTTTATCCCAGTTTTCCGCGGCAAGCTGCATCGGTTTGAATTCTTCTGAACTATCATAATCAACATTATAATGATTTTCCAGAACATTCTGATCTCCCAGAATTTTCCGGAAAACTTCTGCATTCTGCTCAATGATGCTCGTATATGGAATCACATAGATAATTCGATCCATATGATTGTACACACCATGTTTTAATGCAAATCCCAACGATGCGGTTGTCTTTCCGCCGCCCGTTGGAACCGTTAAGCGAAACAGTCCTTTCGAATTTTCCCCTTGTTCCATGCAGTTTCTTAAAATTTCCGTTCTTCTTCCATTAACTGACTCTGTTTCCTTATTTTTCAACCAATCTTCAACATGTTTCTCCAGCTTCTGCAAAAGCGTCGTCAGGTTCTCCCCCGCCTCGCGCTGTGTCTTCCCTGCTTTCATAAAATCTTCTGTATCCAGAAAATCTGCATCTACAAGGCAAGAATAAAGCATCCGCATAAAAAAGCTCAAAGAAAAATCTGGATTTTCTGTTTCTGTTGGATTGAATGGCAACGTTGTTAATGCCGGAATTTGTACTTCTGTTTTGTACGCTTGATAGTCTTCGATCCGCTTTTTCCTTCTCCCTGCCAATGTAGATGCACTTCCCGTATCCAGTTCATTCCCATAATCAGGCAGACCTGCATGGTGTCCTGCAATGCAATATTCTAATAGTGGATACATTCCCTGCTGTTCCAGACATAATCGAGCACCCGCTGTCGCGTGGTCTACACTGATACTATTATCTTCCTTGATTTTTCTCTGAAATTTGTCGCTGTACTTTCCAATATCATGCAGCATTCCACAGCAATAGCCCCATTCCCCTTTGCCAAATTTTTCCGCAAAATCCCTTGCCCGTTCTGCTGTTCCCAGCAGATGCTGCAACAACAACTGTACTCGATCTTCCTCTCGATGTGCTATATATTCCATTGTAAAATTCCCCCTTTGTTCTTAAAAATATATTAACCTAACTACTGCTAATTGTATATAAAAATAATCACCTGCTGTAAAAACAGATGATTATTTTTGAACTCAATTACATTTTATATAAAATGGATCGGTAACTATTTTCTTTTTTCAGATTTCCCGGAATCTCCGATACCTCTCCTCTACCAGCTCTTCCGCATCCAGCTCCGCATATTTCCCCATAAATTTCAGAATCTTCCTTCTCAGATCTCCACAAACCGCAGGTAATGTCTCCACCGTAAACTCTTCCGGTTCCGCCACAATCTCTTCTACGATTCCAAGCTCTTTCAAATCCCTCGCCGTCAGCTTCATCACCTCGGCGGCCTCCGGCGCGCGTTTGCCGTCTTTCCATAGAATACTTGCAAATCCCTCCGGCGACAGGATGGAGTAGATGGCATTCTGCATCATCCACACTTCATCCGCCACGGCGAGTGCCAGGGCGCCGCCGCTGCCGCCTTCGGAGATGACGATGGTAAGGACTGGGGTTTTTAAGGATGACATTTCATACAGATTCCGCGCAATCGCCTCGCCCTGGCCGCGTTCTTCGGCTTCCATTCCGCAGAAAGCACCTGGGGTGTCTACGAGGCAGATGACCGGGCGGTGGAATTTTTCGGCCTGTTTCATCAGACGCAGGGCTTTGCGGTAGCCCTCCGGGGACGGCATGCCGAAATTGCGGTGGATGTTTTCTTTCGTATCCGCGCCTTTCGCCTCGGCGATGACCGTGACCGGTGTGCCGTCAAACGACGCAATACCACCGATGATCGCCGCATCATCGCCATACAGCCGGTCGCCGTGAAACTCGATAAAATCCGGAAACAGCTCCCGAATATAATCCCCTCCGACCGGCCGGTCTTTTTTCCGCGCTTTCTGCACACAATCCCAGGCCGACGATTTCCGCAGATTCTCCCACTCCGTCTCTTCTTTTTCTCCCCGAAGCGATTTTTCCTGTCCGTCCCTGGCAGTTTCCGTATTTTCAGTTTCTTCTGCCAGCGCCTTCACGCTTTCTGCCGCAGTCTCTTCTTTCTGCAGTTCCTTCCCGTTTTCCTCCGGCACAGAATTCTTCATCAAATCGCCACTGCCCGATGCCATACCTTCCGCACGCTTCCCATGCATCCGCAGAATCTCCGCCAGCACCTCTTTCGCCTCTTCTCTTGGCAGAATCCGATCCACAAACCCATGCTCCACCAGAAACTCTGCCCGCTGGAACCCTTTCGGCAGTTTCTGTCCTATTGTCTGCTCAATAACCCTCGGCCCCGCAAACCCGATCAGCGCATGCGGCTCCGCCAGAATAATATCCCCCAGCATCGCCCAGCTTGCTGTCACGCCGCCCATCGTCGGGTCCGTCAGCACACTCACATACAAAAGCCCCGCATCACTGTGTCTTTTCAGCGCCGCCGACGTCTTCGCCATCTGCATCAGAGAAACAATCCCCTCCTGCATCCGCGCCCCTCCCGAGCACGCAAACAAAATCACCGGCAGCGAGAGCTTCGTCGCCCTCTCCACCGCCCGCGTAATCTTCTCCCCAACAGCCTCACCCATACTGGCCATCATAAACCTGCCATCACAGACCCCGATCACCGTCTCCATCCCGTTGATCCGTCCCTTACCAGTCACAACAGCCTCCGTAAGTCCTGTTCTCTCCTGCAGAGCCCTCACCTTCTCTTCATACCCCGGAAACCCCAGCGGATTCCCCGCCGTCATCCCCTGATCCCATTCCTCAAAACTCCCATCATCCAGAAGAAACTCAATCCTCCGATACGCATGCACCCGAAAATAATTCCCACACTTCGGACAAATATAAAGATTCCTCTTCACATCCTCCGTAAAAATAGCCCCCTTACAAGCATTACACTTCTTCAAAATCCCCTGCGGCGCCTCCGGCACCACCCCATCCGCCGTGTGCTCCTTCCGAAACACCGTCTTCTTAAAATACTTACCCAGCATCATACCACCATCACTCCTTACGTCATAACACTTTCACTCTATTGTCACCATAACAATCTTCCAACCTCACACCTCACCCACCGAGGCATTCATTCTCTCTTCACCGCTCACTCCTGTCATCCCAGCCGCACCGCCCCGCGGTGTCGCTGACCACACTCTCCCAGTCGTGTGTCTGATCTCAGCCGCCCGGCAGTACAGCAGAGGGGGACGGCGCATTTGCAGGAGGAACTATAGCAAGACCCGAAAATAATGCAAAAAAGGCAGTGCTGCAGAGCGCGAATTGCAAGGAACAGATTTGAAGGCGTACCGGGGTACGACGAAAATCTGTGACGCAGTAATTCACGCTCTGCGGTGCTGAATTTTTTGCATTATTTTCGGGGATTGCTATAGAAACACTTAGGCTTCCAGAATTTGCGTTATTTTCAAAAATCTAACTGTCTGAGCGACAGCGAGTTTTGGATTTTTGAAAATGGTTTTAGCAAATGCTGGAGGCCTTAGTGTTTCTTTCCTCTGAAACCGCGCCGTCCCCCTCTGCTGTACTGCCGGGCGGCGTCCGTCTCTCACAATCTCTCCGTCAACCGCTCCACAAACTCAATATCCGCCCTCCCGGCCAGATACTCCTCTTCATTTAAAATAGAATACAAATAATCAACGTTAGTGTCGACTCCCTCGATGACGACTTCCCCCAGCGCACTCCTCATCCGCGCAATCGCCTCCTCACGCGTCCTCCCATGCACAATCAGCTTCGCCAGCATCGAATCATAAAACGCCGGAATCACATACCCGTCATACGCCGCCGTATCCACCCGTACTCCAAATCCCCCAGGCAGATGCATCTCCGTAATCTTCCCCGGACAAGGCCTGAAATTCTTCGCCGGATTCTCCGCATTAATCCTGCACTCAATCGCATGACCCGAAAGCCGTACCTCCCCCTGCGTCACCGACAGCGGCATCCCCGAAGCCACCCGAAGCTGCTCCTGAATCAGATCCACCCCCGTGACCCACTCTGTCACCGGATGCTCCACCTGAATCCGCGTATTCATCTCCATAAAATAAAAATTCCCGTCCGGCTCCAGCAGAAACTCAATCGTCCCCGCATTCGCATAATGCGCCGCCTTCGCCGCCCGGACCGCCGCCGAGCCCATCCGCTCCCGCAGCGTGTCATCAATCGCCACACAAGGCGACTCCTCAATCATCTTCTGATGATTCCTCTGAATCGAGCAGTCCCGCTCCCCAAGATGAATCACATTCCCGAACGAGTCCGCCATAATCTGAAACTCCACATGACGCGGATGACGAATCAGCCGCTCCACATACATCGTCCCGTCCGCAAACGAACTTTTAGCCTCCTTCTGCGCCGTCTGAAACGCACTCTGGAACTCCCCGCGCGTCTCCGCCATGCGCATACCCTTGCCGCCGCCTCCAAGCGCCGCCTTAATCATCACCGGAAAACCAATCCGGTCGGCCTCAGAAAGACCCGTCTCCCAGTCAAAAACAGGTTCCTTCGTCCCCGGAATCACCGGCACACCGGCTGCCTGCATCGTATTTCGCGCCTCAGACTTATTACCCAGCCGGTCCATCACCTCAGGAGATGGCCCAATCCACGTAATGTGGCACTCCTGGCATCTCCGCGCAAACGTGCTGTTCTCCGACAGGAATCCAAATCCCGGATGAACCGCATCCGCCCCCGTCACAAGCGCCGCACTCAAAATACGTTCCATATTTAAATAACTGTCCTTCGACGGTGCCGGCCCGATGCACACCGCCTCATCCGCGAGCTGCGCATGCAGTGCCTCCCGGTCCGCCTCCGAATAAACAGCAACCGTGAGAATTCCCATCTCACGGCATGCCCGGATAATCCGGACCGCGATCTCCCCACGGTTTGCAATCAAAACTTTTCGAATCATTGTGCTGCCCCCACCATAAAGGTCAGTTCCGCCTGCGCGACCACCTTGCCGTCGACCGAAGCAACCGCTTCCCCGACGCCCATCGGTCCCTTGTGGCGGATAATTTTCGTCTCCAGACGAAGTTTGTCTCCCGGTTTCACTTTTCCCTTAAAACGGCACTTGTTGATGCCGCCGAAAAATGCAATTTTTCCCTTATTCTCGTCAAGAGAAAGAATCGCAACCGCACCGACCTGCGCCAGCGCCTCGATAATCAGCACGCCCGGCATCACCGGCTCCTGCGGAAAATGACCGGCAAAAAAGTCCTCGCGGTACGTCACACATTTGTATCCAATACCGAATTCGCCCGGTTCAAAATCTTCTATGTAATCCACCAGCAGAAACGGATGTCTGTGTGGAATAATCTCCTGAATCTGTTTCGTTGTCAAACTGTTCATTCGCTGCTTCCTTTCTCGTCCCGGCTTTACGCTTTCACCCGGAACAGCGGTTTTCCGTAATCAACCATCTCGCCGTTTTTCACCAGAACCTCCGCAATCACGCCGTCCACTTCGCTCTCAATCTCATTCATCAGCTTCATGGCCTCCACAATCGCTACAACCTGTCCCTTTTTCACGGTGTCGCCAACCTTCACAAACGGCTCGGCATCCTCTGCCGGAGCTGTATAAAACGTTCCGACCAGCGGGGATGTCACAAAAACGCCTTCTTCTGCTTCACTGTGCTCCTCAGCCGCTGTATTTTTTCCTGCCGTTTCTTTTCTCTCCGGCATGGCTGCTTCTTTCGCTGTCACGCCATTTGCTCCGCCCATCATCTCTGCCATCTGCAGACCGGCACCGGATGGAACCCCGCTCATCTGCACCTGCACCGGAGCTGCTTTTCCATGCTCCATGGCAATCTTGATCCCATCAGCCTCGTAATCAAACGCGGTCAGCGAAGAATCCGAAACTTTATCAATCAACTGTAAAATCTGATCTAATTCCATCTTATTTTCCTTTCTGCACCGGAACACGATGCCGCTTTATTCATATTTCTGAAACAGCAGCACCGCATTGTGGCCGCCAAAACCAAGGGAATTGCTCATTGCCAGTTTCACATCGGTTTCCACCGGAGCGCCGATGCAGTAATTCAGATCGCATTCCGCATCTGCTTCCTTTGTTCCAATCGTCTGATGCACGAAGCCGTCCTGAATGGATTTCGCACAGACAACAGCTTCCACACCGCCTGCCGCGCCGAGCAGATGACCGACCATCGATTTCGTCGAGTTGACCAGCACATGGTCTGCCGCATCACCGAAGGCTTTCCGGATCGCACGCGTTTCAAACAGATCGTTGTGATGTGTGGACGTTCCGTGTGCATTAATATAAGTAACTTCTTCCGGTTTTACTCCCGCTTCCTCCATCGCAAGCTCCATCGCACGTGCCGCACCACTTCCATCTTCCAATGGAGAAGTAATGTGGTACGCATCGCAGGTTGCGCCGTATCCGACTACCTCTGCATAGATCTTCGCGCCGCGCTGTTTCGCGTGCTCCAGCTCCTCAAGTACGAGAATGCCGGCGCCCTCGCCCATGACGAAACCGTTCCGGTCTTTATCAAATGGAATCGAAGCCCGCAGCGGATCTTCCGACTCGGAAAGTGCGGTCAGTGCCGAAAAGCCTGCCACGCCGACCGGCGTAATTGCGCTCTCCGCGCCGCCTGCCACGCAGATGTCCGCATCGTTGTACTGAATTGCGCGGAAGGCATCGCCAATGCAGTGCGTTCCTGTCGCACACGCCGTCACCACGCTGGTACATTTTCCTTTCGCGCCGAGTGCAATCGCAACGTTTCCCGCCGCCATGTTCGCAATCATCACCGGAACGGTAAACGGGTTGACGCGGGACGGATTTCCAGCATCAATTTTGGCTTTCGCCTGCTCGCATGCATTCAGATCACCGACACCGGAGCCCACCAGAACGCCGACGCGGAACGGATCTTCATTCTCCATGGAAATGCCGGCATCTGCAAACGCTTCTTTTGCTGCCGCAACGGCATACTGGGAGAAAGTTCCCATTCGTCTTGCCGCCTTAAAATCCATGCGTTCTTTTGCCACGAAGCCTTTGACCTCGCCTGCCAGATGTACTTTATATTCAGCTGTATCAAATTTCGTAATCGTTCCGATTCCGCAGGCTCCCTTGCGGACGCCGTTCCAGAATTCCTCCACGGTATTTCCAATCGGGGTTACCGCACCCAGCCCTGTGATGACTACTCTTCTCTTCATTCCAACTCTCCTTTTCTTAGATCACCATGCCGCCGTCGCAGTGAATCACCTGTCCGGTGATGTAAGCTGCCGCTTCGGATGCCAGAAATGCGGCCAGGTTTGCCACATCTTCCGGCTTTCCGAAATGACCGAGCGGAATCTGGGATACGGATGCTTCTTTCACTTTATCCGAAAGAACCTCCGTCATATCGGTCTCAATAAAGCCCGGCGCAATCGCATTGACGCGGATGCCGCGGGATGCCAGTTCCCGTGCCGCTGTTTTCGTCAGGCCGATCACACCTGCTTTCGATGCCGCATAATTTGCCTGTCCGGCGTTTCCTGCCACGCCGACCACAGAAGCCATGTTGATGATGCAGCCGCTCTTCTGACGGATCATCGGCCGTGCCGCAAAGCGGATGCAGTTGAACGTTCCCTTGAGGTTTGTCTCAATGACACGGTCGAAGGCTTCCTCCGACATGCCCATCAGAAGGCCGTCCTTTGTGATGCCCGCGTTGTTGACCAGAATATCGATTTTCCCATACAAAGCAAGAATTTCCTTCATCCACGCTTCACACGCCGCAAAATCCGATACATTGCACTGCATCACGCAGCCGTCTCCTCCTGCCGCGCGGATTCCCGCAAGCACGGTTTCGGCCGCCTCTTTTGAACCATTGTAATTGATGACAACAAAGGCTCCCTCCGCCGCCAGTTTTTCTGCAATCGCACGCCCGATTCCGCGGGATGCGCCCGTTACTACTGCTGTTTTTCCACTTAACATCTCATTCTCCTGCTGCATAATCCACTATCTATAATAAAGTTTCGCACACCTGATGCATTTCCTCATAGGTGCGGATATTGTAACCTTTTACCTCCCGGTTGATTTTTCTTAAAAAGCCGGTCAGTGTTCTTCCCGGTCCGATCTCCACGAAGGTATCAACGCCGTCCGCAATCATTGCCTCGATGCTCTGCTGCCACCGCACACCGGATGCCACCTGCTGGATCAGAAGGCCGCGCGTCAGTGCAGTATCACGCACATACTGGCCGGTTACATTCGTCACATACGGAATCTTCAACTCCATAAAGCCGACGCCCTCGAGCGCTTCGGTCAGCCCCTGGGACGCAGCTTCCATCATCGGGGAATGGAACGGGCCGCTTACGTTCAGCGGAAGTACCCGCTTTGCGCCTGCTTCTTTTAACTTTTCCGAAGCCTCTGCCACTGCCGCCTCATATCCGGTGATGACAATCTGACCCGGGCAGTTGTAATTGGCAATGTAGGCGCCGGAAATCCCGCTCAAAATCTCTTCGATTTTTGCATCTTCCATGCCGAGCACCGCCGCCATCGCGCCCTCGCCTGCCGGAACGGCCTCCTCCATCAGGATGCCTCTTCTGCGGACGACCTTCATCGCATCCGCCATTTCCATACCGCCGGCGGACACAATCGCGTTGTACTCGCCAAGGCTGAGGCCCGCTGTCACATCCGGCGTAAGGCCGCACGCCCGGATGGACTGCTCCATCGCCATTCCGGTTGTCAGCAGTGCAATCTGGGTAAACTCTGTCTGATCCAGATGTTCATTTTCCTCAAAACAGAGTCTTTTCATATCAATCCCGATCAGCTCGGATGCCATATCGTAGACGGCTCTCGCTTTCGGACATGCTTCATAAAAATCCGCGCCCATGCCGACACACTGGGAACCCTGTCCAGGAAACATAAATGCTGTTTTACTCATAACCGCGCCGGTGCTCCTTTCAGAAGTTCTTCCATCTCATTCATCATCTGCTCTATGATTTCTTTGCAGCTTTTCTCGTCTTTTACCATACCTGCAATCTGACCGGACATCACGCTTCCGGTTTTGACATCGCCGTCCACAACGGCTCTTCGAAGACCGCCGAGCGTCAGTTTTTCCAGCTCTTCGAACGGAGCTCCCTCTTTTTCCAGTTCCAGATAATGGCGTGTCATCTCATTTCGGATCGCCCGCACCGGATGACCGGTTGTGCGGCCTGTCACGCGGGTATCAATATCTTTCGCCTTGATCACCAGCTGCTTGTAATTTTCATGCACAACGGCCTCTTTCGAAGCGACAAAACGCGTTCCCATCTGAACCGCCTCGGCACCCAGCATAAAGGCTGCTGCCATGCCGCGTCCGTCCGCAATTCCACCGGCCGCAATGACCGGAATTTTTACGGCATCTGCCACCTGCGGAACGAGTGCCATCGTTGTCGTCTCGCCGATATGGCCGCCGGACTCACATCCTTCTGCCACAACGGCATCTGCGCCTGCGCGCTCCATTCGTCTTGCAAGAGCCACAGAAGCGACCACCGGGATGACGCGGATACCAGCGTTTTTCCACAGTTCCATATATTTCTCCGGATTTCCTGCGCCCGTCGTAACGACTTTTACGCCTTCCTCGGCAACCACTTTTGCCACCTCATCCGCATACGGGCTCATCAGCATGATGTTGACGCCGAACGGTTTGTCCGTCAGTTTTTTTGCTTCGCGGATTTCATTCCGAACCCACTCTGCCGGTGCCGCCGATGCTCCGATGAGGCCAAGGCCGCCGGCCTCGGAAACTGCCGCTGCCAGATGATGCTCCGCCACCCAGGCCATGCCGCCCTGAATGACTGGATACTGAATCCCGAGTAATTTTGTCACTTCTGTGATCATGAATCGCTTCCTCCTGCTTCCCGATCTTTCTTAGTTTTTGTGCTGCTCCAGATACTCTGCAACATCACCGACAGTTACCATCGTTTCCAGATCCTCGGTCGGGATTTCCACGCCGCAGGTGTCCTCGAGGGACATGACCATTTCAAACAGATCCAGGGAATCTGCTCCGAGATCCTCTTTGAAGGAAGTCTCCGCTGTGATGGTATCGATGTCTGCTCCCAGTGCTTCTGCTACGGTTTCTTTTACTTTTTCTAACATGTTTTTGTCCTCACTTTTTTTCTTATTCTTCTTATTTTATATGGGCGTTTCTTACCATTCCAGGTACGCCGCGCCCCAGATCAGTCCTGCTCCGAAACCGGAGAGAACGATTCTCTGTCCTTTTTTGGCTCTGCCGGACCGGTTCCACTCATCCAGCAGAATCGGAATGCTCGCCGCACATGTATTGCCGTATGCTTCGATATTCCGCGGAAATTTTTCTTTCGGTGCTTTCAGTCGTTTTGCCACGCCGTCGATGATGCGGCTGTTTGCCTGATGAAGGATAAACGCATCAATCTCTTCGACCGCCATGTCGGCTTCCGCGAGCACCTCGCGGATGACTTCCGGCACGCGTGATAAAGCAAACTGGAACACGGCACGGCCGTCCATCTGCAGATACGTTCCCTTTTCGCAGGTCAGCGACACGCCTTTTTCTCCATCGGAATGGATCTTTTCGCACGCTTTTGTCTCCTGCTCCTCCGCCGTCAGCACAATGGCTCCCGCGCCGTCCCCGAACAGAATGCAGGTTCCGCGGTCACTCCAGTCCACCAGGCGGCTCAGGGCATCTGCGCCGATCAGCAGCACGTTTTTTGCCTTGCCGCTCCGGATATACAGCTGGCCCAGCTCATACACCGCAAGAAATCCGGTGCAGGCGGCGCTGACATCGAGACAGGCGGCACGGAAGGCACCGATTTCATCCTGCACAAGACAGGCGGTATTCGGAAAGATGCTCTCCGACGAGGAGGTTCCGACGAGAATCAGATCCAGTTCTGTCGAACAGATCCCGGCATTTTCCAGCGCTCTTCTCGCCGCCTTTACTGCCATTTGGGCAACCGTCTCCTCCCCGGCTATGTGGCGCGCACCGATTCCCGTCCGCTCCCGGATCCAGGCATCGCTCGTCTCCACCATCTTTTCCAGATCTTCATTTTTCCATATCGTCTCCGGTACGTAAGAACCGGTTCCCGCAATTCTGCCGTTTTTCACCTTACTGTCCTCTTGCTTATTTCATTCTCAAACATTTTTCTTTTCAAATGTTTTGATATTCAAAGTATATCATCAAAATTCATTTTGTCAACCTTTTTTTATTGCTTTTTCCATTTCCCACTTCTATAATGAAACTATGTTCGGGATTTTTTCGAAACTATTTTTCCGGATTCTATTATTTTGAGCCCCGGCGCAGGTTCTCTATCCAACACTCCGGCAGGCTCCAGAAAGGACACCAAACTTATGCAGGTTCCAATGTCATCCTATCTTGTGGAAATCAAACCACAGATTCAGGAACTGATCCGTCTGCTCGAGCGCGAATTTGATTACGTCAGCGTGCTCTGCACCGATGTCAAAGGCACGACCTACCGCGTCAGCATGCATCAGACCACCGTCGGCGATTATCACTTCTGTGAACGCGGCTTCGTTGTCCGTGCATGGCAGGACGGTTCCTACACCGAATATTCCTTCAACAACCTCACCGATGCCGCAGATCTTGCGGAAGAAATTACTTCCGCGCTGAAATCCGAATTTCAGGCATTAAAGGCACTCGGCATCGCGCAGATGGAGTCTCCTCTCGTGCAGGAAGAAGCCATCACCAAAACGATGCAGAATGAAATCGAGATTGACCCGGAGACCGTCTCCGCAGAGGAGATTCTCTCCCACCTTCGGAAGCTCTGCAACGCCGGCGCTGCCCATGAAGGAATTCTGGAATTCCAGAGTACCGTTAGCTTCGCCCGTGTCAACAAGCTGTTCCTCTCCTCCAAAAAGGATCTGATGCAGTCCTACGCTTTCTCGGAGGGCTCCCTTTCCGCAATCGGCACAGAAAACGGAAAACAGAATATGTCGTACCGTTCCTGCTCCGGCCTGAAAGGCGTGGAAATCTTAAATGAGATGGATACGATTGTTGAGGAAATCATCGCCGTTCTGTACGACAAGCTCCACTCCGATCCGGTCACCCCTGGCATGTACGATGTCATCACCGCACCGGATGTCACCGGCGTGATTGCACACGAGGCATTCGGCCACGGTGTCGAGATGGATATGTTTGTCAAAGACCGCGCACTCGCCAAAGAGTATATCGGCAAGCCTGTTGCCTCCCAGCTCTCCTCCATGCACGACGGAGCAGTCGGCGCACAGCAGGTCAGCAGTTATCTTTTTGATGATGAGGGAACGCTCGGCACCGACACCACGGTCATCGACCACGGTACACTCGTTACCGGCATCAGCGATCTCGTAAGCGCACTCCGCCTCGGCACCACGCCGACCGGAAACGGAAAACGCGAGAGCTTCGAGCGCAAAGTCTACTCCCGTATGACCAACACCTACTTCACCGCAGGCACAGACAAACTCGATGATATGATCGCTTCGATTGATCACGGCTATCTTCTCGAAAGCGTTCAGTCCGGTATGGAAGACCCGAAACACTGGGGCATCCAGTGCATGGTCGGACTCGGCCGCGAGATCAAAGATGGTAAGCTGACCGGAAAAGTCGTATCTCCTGTCACCCTGACCGGCTACGTTCCGGATCTCTTAAAGAGCATCTCCATGGTTTCCGACAAAGAAGAGCTCTTCGGCTCCGGCATGTGCGGAAAAGGTCACAAAGAATGGGTCAAAGTCAGCGATGGCGGCCCGTATCTGAAATGTAAAGTGAGGTTAGGCTGATGAACGAATTATACGATGTATTAAAAACAAGCAAAGCCAGCGACTTTCTGATCCGCGAAGAGCAGACCGAATCCCGCGAGGCATTTTTCATCGGTCAGAAGCTCGACATGAGCCGCGCGAAAAAAGTAACTCATACGTTTCTGACCGTCTTTGTCGACAGTGAGGATGGAAAATTCCGCGGAAGCGCAGAAAAAGAGATCCACCAGGGCATTTCCCACGAAGAAATGAAGCAGGAAATTGACCAGGCGCTGTTCGCCGCACAGTTTGTGCAGAACCCATGGTACCCTGTTGCAGAGCCATCGGATGCCCAGGCAAGCGCCGACACGGCTGATGCTTCCCGCGATCTTACCGCTGAACTCGTAAAACTGGTGCAGGCTATGCAGGAAATCAAGGCGGAAGAGGATTCCCGTGTAAACTCATATGAGATTTTCGTCAACCAGAAGCAGACACACATCCGCAATTCCCGCGGTGTCGATGTCACCTTCTCCGGCTTTGACTGCGAGATCGAGGTTGTCACAAACTCCCGCAAGGATGATCATGAGATTGAGATCTACAAGGATCTCCGCTTCTCCGACAAATCTGCCGAGAAGATCATCGCCGAAGTGCGCGGAATGTTCCACACCGGCCGCCAGCGTCTGAATGCTGTTCCGACCCGCCAGAATGAGCATGCTGATGTTCTCCTGACCGGAAATGCCGTCGGCAGTTTCTTCCAGTATTTTGCCATGCATACCAACGCTTCTTATCAGTATATGGGCGTTGCAAAAGCAAAAATCGGCGAAGCCATCACCGGCGCAGATGCCGATCCGCTGAATATCCGCCTCGTGCCGACGCTCGACGGCTCTGCCAAAAACGCGCCGTACGACGAAACCGGTATGCCGGTAGCCGAGCGCGTTCTGTTTGAAAACGGCATCTGCCGCTCCTACTGGGGCAGCCTTCAGCATGCCCATTATATCGGCATGAAGGATACTACTTCCATGAATAACATGGTAGTTGAAGGCGGTTCGAAAACACTCGACGAGCTGCGCAGCATGCCGCATATAGAAATCACCGATTTCAGTGCGTTTGATATGGATGCCGTAAGCGGCACCTGCGGCGGTGAGATCCGGCTCGCGTATGAGAGCGACGGAACCACCTCCCATCCGACAACCAGCGGATCACTTTCCGCCCGTTATGACGATGTGCTGAAAAATCTGACTTTCTCGAAAGAGACACAGCAGATAAACAACCGCGTGGTACCGTGTGCGGTACTGCTGCGGGATGTGACGGTGGCGGGAAAATAATTTTTCATTCTGCAGCATACGAAAAAGGAGCATCTCCAGGTTTCAAGTTCGAAACCGGAGATGCTCCTTTTTAATTTTCTGTGTTTATGTTCAGTCTTTTCTTCGTCTTCTGGATTTCTTTTTGCTTCCAAAATCCAGAACAACGACCAGGGTGTTAAGACCCAGATAAGTTTCAACATCTTCTGCCGTTTTGATATTGTCATTCAGCACAGTCTGCAGTGTCAGAATTGCCAAAGCAAGAACAAAATTTCTAAACAGTAATGGGGTCTGACCCCAATGTGGTTATTTATAATCGTGTGTTTTCAGTGTTGTCGTAATCAGGTTGTGGACCGGCGTATCGTCTTCCACGACCAGTATCAATGTCTTATTCATTTAAATTCACCTCACTGAGCGGCAGCGTAAAACGAAAATGACAGCCATGCGGAGCGCAGTCACGAAGCACCAGTTCCCCGCCATGCGCATTTACAATGGAGCGGCACAGTGCCAGCCCAAGGCCAAGGCTTCTGCGGCTGTCACTCACCTTATTTTTTCCGGAATAGAACATTTCAAATACATGCTCCCTGCACTCCGCCGGAATGCCGGGTCCATTATCTTCCACCGCAATCCATACGTTTTTTTCTTCTTTTCCGGCTGTAATCCGGATCTTGGATCCTGTCTGTGTATATTTTACTGCATTGTTGATCAGGTTTACCAATACCTGTACAATCAGCTTTGCATCCATGCGGGCGAGCAGTACATCTTCCCCGCAGTCCACCGTAATTTTATGTTCGTTTTTCCGCCGTTCTACATGGCGCAGCGCCTCACGTACTACATCCTCAACCACCTGATCAGATAACTGCAGTTTTACACTTCCATCTTCTATTTTCGTAAGCGCAAGCAGATTTTCCACCAGTTCAATCAGCCATCCGGCATCCTCATAAATATCCGAAAAAATCTGTTTCCGCATCCCTTCGTCCAGTGCGTCAAAGTTACTGATCAAAGAGTCTGCATTGCCGAGAATTGATGTCAGTGGTGTGCGCAGATCATGGGAAATCGTCCGCAGCAGATTCACCCGAAGCTGCTCATTTTTCGCCATGACTGCCGCCTCTTCTTTTTCTCTCGCACTTTGTTCCCGATCCAGTGCCATGGCGCACTCTCCCAGAATAGAAAGCAGGATACTGTTCTCAAACGCATCCAGTGGCTTTTGTCCGATGAAAATGCCGATCACACCATATCTGTTCTGTGCCGCATAGATGGAAAGGTACAGATACGGTTCTTCAGAAAAACGTTCTGTCATAGCTCCCGCCCGTTTCCGGTTTTTCAGAACCCACTGCAGGATTTCCTGTTCTTTCACATTAAAAACTTTTTCTGATTTTATTCCTGTTTCGGCGTTATAAAGAGTTCCCTGCACAATGCCGTTTTTCTTTTTTTCTACCGGCGCCACAACCAGATTTCTTCCCAGAAGCTTTATCAGCTGCGTTGCCGTAATATCAAAAATTTCTGACGCATCCTCTGCCTTTTGCAGAAGCTGACTGGTATTAAAAAGAATCTTGGTTCGAAAGGCATCTCGTGCAGAAAGCTTTGCATTTTCTTTCAATTTTGAAGCAAGCGTACTGGTCAGGATTGAAGTGCCAAGCATGATCGCAAAGGTCACCGGATAGCCGGAACCATACGCATACAACGAAAGCCTTGGCTCTGTCATAAAATAATTAAACAGGACAACACTTGCCACAGAGCTGACCACACTACAGGTATAACCGCTGGTCAGAATAGATGTCAGCATGACGCCAAACAGATATACCGTAATAATATTGGCATCCGTAAAACCAAGCCGAAAAAAGATTTCTCCGATTCCGGTCGCAGCAGCCAGAATCAGAACCGTAAGCATCAGTTCTTTCCAGGAAGGCAGCTCCATCCACTCCAGAAATTTTTTTCGTTTCTGATATCTCCGGTACACGTCTGAGTCTGGAATGATGTGAATTTCCAGATCAGGCACAAGATCCGTCAGACGCTCGGTCCACACCCTTCGCTGATGGAAATAGCCCTGCTTCATCATGCTCTTTCCAATGACAATCCGCGTCACCTCGGAAATTCTTGCGTATTCTGCAATCTGCAGGGCAATATCCTCACTGTGTGTCGTTACAATTTCTGCCCCGCTCTGCTCTGCCAGACGAACATGCTTCTGCAGCCTTGCCAGATCCTCCGGTGTTTTTTCTGTTTTTTCTGCTGTCTGCACATACAATGCCGTAAAGCCGGCCTGAAACGCCTGTGCCATCTGCGCCGCAGTCCGAATAATTTTTTCATTGGATGGCGAAGAGGACAGACACACCAGGATATGCTCTTTTTTTTGTTTTTCTTTTTCCAACTGTCTCACCCCACCTCCTATTGTAGATCATAAATGAAGAGAAAGCTATAGTCAGGAAATCTTTTTTTCTCCCGTTCCCTGTTCTTGTTTTCTGTTTTCCGTGAAATTTTGTCCCGTTTCCGGTTCCTCTCTTCTGTTTTCCGTGAAAAATGTCTCTATCTGATCTACGAGCACGCCTCCAGACAAAAAACCGACCAGGGTAACGAAGAGCAGTCCTACACTTAACACAGAAATCACCTCTCTTTCAGATTCGAAAACATTTCTGGATCGCTTTATATTCACCAAGAACCAATATGGTAGCATCGCCATCCAGAACTGTCTCAGGAGACACCGCAACATCTGTTTTTCCATATTTTCTTGTTGCCAGAATATTAATACCGTATTTTTTCCGGATATCCAGCTGGCCGACATTTTTTCCAATCCAGTTCTCCGGGATTTCAACCTCAAAAATCGCATACTGACTGTCAATTTCAATATAGTCAAACACATGATCCGAGCTGTAACGAATCGCTGTCCATTTTGCCATCTGTTTTTCCGGATAAACAACCTGATCCGCTCCGTTCCGCAACAGGAATTTTTCCTGTACATCCCGTTCTGCCCGGGACACGACCCATTTTGCGCCCAGCTCCTTCAAAAGACACGCGGTTTCCAGCGAATCCTGAAAGCTGCTTCCGATCGTCACAATACAGACATCATAATTTCCAACACCAAGGGATCGCAGAAAGTCTGCATTGACACTGTCACCGATCTGTGCATTTGTCACATACGGCATCACGGCGTCGATCCGTTCCTCATTTCGGTCTACCGCCATCACCTGATGTCCAAGCTGATTCAGATGCATGGCAATATGTCTCCCAAATCTTCCTACTCCAATCAGTAAAATATTTTTCATCTCATCTCTTCCTCTCTTCTTATCCTACATTTATTTTTTCCAGCGGCATTTTTGCATGTGCGCTCTTTCTCCCCGGCATCGCAGCATAAACAAGCGTCAGACCGCCAACCCTTCCAAGAAACATCAGTGCGATCAGAATTCCTTTCGAAAGAACACCGAGCTGCGGCGTAATTCCAAGCGTCAGGCCAACCGTTCCAACAGCAGATGCTGTCTCAAACAGACACTCAGAAATCGGCAGATTTTCTGCCACACTGATCACCATTCCTCCCATCAGCACCAGAAAAAGATACATCATCAGAATCGTAGATGCATTTTTTAATACCTCCTGGCCCACCCTGCGTCCAAACATCTGTGTGTCCTCTCTCTGACGGAACGTAGCAGACGCATTAGCTGTCAGCACGGCAAATGTGGTAATTTTCATTCCGCCAGCCGTTGATCCCGGTGCTCCGCCAATCATCATCAGAACAATCATAATCGCCTGGGAAGCACCTGTCATCCCGGAAAGATCTGCCGTATTAAATCCGGCCGTTCTTGTTGTCACGGACTGAAACAATGCGCAGAGCGTCCGCTCCTTGACCGGCATTCCGGCGAAATCCCGGAAGAAAAAGAAGGCCGCCGGAACAAAAATCAGAAACAGACTTGTAAGCAGGATCACCTTGCTTTGCATGCAGTACTGACGAAAATGGTATTTTTTTGTATAGATATCATCCCAGGTCAGAAATCCGATTCCACCTGTTACAATCAGCCCCATAATCGTAAGATTAACCAGTGGATTTCCCACATAAGAAGTCAGGGACGGATACAGATGATCCGTTTTTCCAAGAAGATCAAATCCTGCATTGCAGAATGCGGATACAGAATGAAACAACGCCATCCAGATTCCTTTTCCGCCGTAATCCCGTAAAAAAACAGGCAGAAGAAACAACGCCCCCAACAGTTCAATTCCAAAGGTTCCTTTGAGGATAAAACGCGTCAGGCGCACAATTCCGCCCACCTTCGGGGCAGAAATCGCATCCTGCATCGTGCTTCGCTGCATCAGGGAAATTTTTCTCCCGGAAAGCATCGCAATCGAAACAGCGATCGTAACCACACCAAGACCGCCGATCTGAATGAGCAGCAAAATCACGCTCTGTCCAAAGACGGACCAGTAGCTTCCTGTATCCCTGACTGCCAGTCCTGTCACACAGGCGGCTGATGTTGCAGTAAACAGTGTTTCTGTAAATGGCGTTACATTTCCTTCCCGCGAAGCCACAGGAAGCATCAAAAGCAGTGCTCCTGCCAGAATTACCCCCGCAAATCCAAGAATGATAATTTCAAACGACGACCATTGTTTCCTGTATCGCAGTTTTATACTCCACATTTCTCTTTTTACTCCTTCTTTTTGATTCCTCCTTATTTTAGAGACTTCCGTTTTAAAAACGTATAAATACCTTTTCCATGGCATTAAGATTGTATAAAGATTTTTCGAATTTCAAGCCCAAAAACAGGAACCGCCCAAAAGTTTCCCACAACAGTAATGGGGTCTGACCCCAATGTGTGTATATCCTCCTTCTTTTATCGCAGTAACGCATTAGTTGGTTAAACTACCGATTTTTCTCCTTTTGAAAGTAGATTCTTTTGTCATAAATATCAAAAAAAGTATTTACAAATCCTTACGCATCAGTTATTATGTATATAATCTAAGTTAGCAACCACCAGTTCAACTGGTGGTTTATTATTAGCCCTCCAAAGGGCTATTGTTACTGCTCGCCCCAAAGGGCGGTATCGCAAGCACTTTTGCTGGCCCGCTATAAAGCGGTACTACTCGAATCTTCTCGTCTCGATTCTTCTGCTTGCTCTTTTATATACTTTTGAACTGCTTCATCTGTTATATTGCCAATCGTTTCAACATAATATCCTCTAGCCCAAAATGCTTTATCCCATTTACTTTGTAACTCAGGATGCCTGTCATAAATCATTAATGTGCTTTTTCCTTTCAGATACCCCATAAAATCTGATACTCTGAGTTTTGGTGGAATTGCTACGCTTAAATGTACATGATCTATACATACCGCTCCTGCAATTATCTCTACATTTTTATACTGGCATAAAGTTGCTATTATCTCTCGGACATCTCTGCGTATTCTCCCATACAATACCTTCTTTCGGTATTTAGGAATAAACACAATGTGATACTGGCATTTCCAACGAGTATGTGATAAACTTTTATTGTCCATTTGGACCGCCTCCTTTGATTTTGAGTTTGGCTTGCGACACCATTCTCATTCTATCACAGGAGGCTTTATTTTGTTATCCTCACCACTTCCGACTACTCTATTCTCCCCAGCATAGCTGGGGGATTAGACTTTTCATTGAGAAGTTCGTGTAGAATTATGCAATTTTGTTTTTAATAAATACTCTGTTTCCTTTCCCAATGGCATTTTGTTGACTTTTTACGTCAAACAGAACGGATCAAAGGGTAAAATACCAAATTTTTTCGCAAAAAATCACTCAACGTAATTACAGATGAAATCGGATCCATATCCCGAAAAAAACATCGCACCTTATTTTCGAAAGGAGATATCAATTTTATGTTTCATTTTCTAAAAGGAAAGAACAAAGAAAATGTTCTTTACGCACCTTGCAAAGGAAAAGTAGTTCCGCTTTCCGAAGTCCCGGATCCTACCTTTTCCGAAAAAATCCTGGGGGACGGATTTGCAGTGATTCCGTCTGAGGGAAAAATTTATGCACCGACAGACGGTGAAATAGCCATGGTATTTGATACTCTTCATGCCATCACGCTCACAAGCAGCTCCGGAGCCGAAATCCTGATCCACATCGGCCTGGATACGGTTACACTAAAGGGCGCACCGTTTACCGCACACGTTGCAGCCGGCGATCAGGTCAAAAAAGGAGATCTTCTGATGGATGTCGATCTGGACAAGATCACCGGAGCCGGATTGAACACAGTCACTCCGGTACTGATTTGCAATACCGATGATTACGAGAAAATCAGCTTGAAAAAAGAGGGCGAAGTTTCCTTAGACGAAGCCGTTCTCAGTATTTCCTGATCTTTTTTTGATCTTTCGTCAGATGAATCTTCATCCTCTTCTTTTATGAAATGAAATGTACGCTTGAAGGCTTTTCTCACTTGCTTTTGTGAAATGTACGCTTATAGCCTTTTCTCACTTGCTTTTGCGAAATGCCCTCTCAATGTCTTTTCTGCACTTGCTTTTGTAAGTATATTGGGTGGATTCGGTAAATTCACGTATCTAATTGGAGGTATCCAGTTATATAAATTATCTTTTAAGGAGGGAGAAATATATGAAATTTCTTCAGAAACTAGGGAAAGCCCTCATGCTTCCTGTAGCAGTACTGCCGATCTGCGGTATCCTGATGGGTATCGGATACCGGCTGTGTCCGGCAACGATGCAGGGCGGCGAGATCTCGGGCGTAGTAAACCTGATCGGTCTGTTTCTCGTAAAAGCAGGAGCAGCTCTGATCGACAACATGGCAATCCTCTTTGCAATCGGCGTTGGTGTCGGTATGTCAGAAAAGAATGACGGTACCGGCGGAATCGCAGCTCTGGCATCCTGGCTGATGATCACAACACTTCTTTCTACCGGAGTTGTTACAACTATCATCCCGTCCATCGCTGAGAGTGCTACAAAGACGCTGGCCTTTGACAAGATCGAAAACCCGTTCATCGGTATCCTGGCCGGTATCATCGGATCTGCCTGCTATAACCGTTTCAAAGACACCAAGCTTCCGGACTGGTTATCCTTCTTCAGCGGCAAACGCTGTGTAGCAATTGTTTCCGGTGTTGTTTCTATCGTTGTATCTGCTGTTCTGTTACTGGTATGGCCATTACTGTTCGGTGCTCTGGTAGCAATCGGTAAATCTATTGTCAGCCTTGATGTTGTCGGTGCCGGTATCTATGCATTCCTGAACCGTCTGCTGATCCCGACCGGATTACATCACGCTCTGAACAATGTATTCTGGTTTGACACGATCGGTCTTGGTGACTTGAAGCACTTCTGGGCTGGTGAAACATCTGCTGATGTAACCTGGAGCCTTGGTATGTACATGTCCGGATTCTTCCCCTGTATGATGTTCGGTATTCCTGGTGCTGCACTTGCTATGGTAAGATGTGCAAAACCTGCAAAGAAAAAAGCTGCGATCGGTCTGGTAGCTTCTGCTGCAGTCTGTGCATTCATCTGTGGCGTTACAGAACCTTTTGAGTTCGGATTTATGTTCCTTGCTCCTGCTCTGTACGTAATCTATGCATTACTGTATGGTATCTTTACTATGATCACAGTTGCCCTTGGCTTCCGTGCAGGATTCAGCTTCTCCGCCGGTGCGATGGACCTCCTGTTCTCATCCTCACTGCCCGCAGCACAGAAAACATGGCTGATCATTCCGCTTGGAATCGCAGCATTCCTCGTATTCTACTTCGTATTCCTGTTTGCTATCAAGAAATGGGATCTGAAGACTCCTGGACGCGAAGATGACGATCTCGAAGCAGAGAAAAAAGTAGAACTGGCAAGTGATAACTATACCGCAATCGCAGCTAAAATTCTGGAAGGCTGCGGCGGAAAAGAAAACATCACAAGCATTGATAACTGCGTTACAAGACTGCGACTGGAAGTGAAAGATATCACTGCCGTAAACGACAAGGTAATCAAATCTGCCGGCGTGGCAGGCGTGATCAAACCTGGCAAAACCTCTGTACAGGTTATCGTTGGAACAAAAGTTCAGTTCGTAGCTGACGCTTTCTCCAAACTTTGTGAATAATATTTACCCAGGTGGTCCAAAAGGAGCATGTCGCTGATGCGGTATGCTCCTTTTAATTGCGCAAAGTTTTCCTTATTTTCTGCCCTTTCGCAGAGCAGGAACCCGGCTGTTGTTTGTCAAATGGCTGCTATCAAAACCAAAGGTCGGATTGCTGGTGGTTCCGAACGCCGTGTGACCTCAGCTCTTGTTCTAAGCACCGAGCAGCTTTTCGGGACAGGTACAGCACAGTACATCGTTTCGTAAATGTATTTTTTTAAAATCTTGTTATGAAAAGGAGTGCGAAAAAACGTAACTTTGTTTTTTCGCACTCCCATTTTCTCTCCCAAAAAACGCCGCAGCTCTCGTCTTACTTCGCGCTGTCTGCATCTATCACAGACTGGATCTGTTTCATCAGCGTATCATAATTCTCCTGATTGTCGATTCCGCCAAGCATCGGTTCTCCCACAATATTTCCATTTCGATCGACTAAGATTGTGGTCGGAAATGCCATAATATCGGAAGCATACTTTCCTGCAGCGGAAGCAGAGTCAATGGAAAGATTGCGGTATTTCGCACCCTGGCTTTCAAGAACCGCTGCTGCTTCTTTGATCGCATCCTGATTTCCGTCGAAGGTTTCTGTGTTGATGCCTACAACCTCGCCTCCCATGGATTTGATTGCATCGTTTAATTCGTTCAGCTTAGACAGCTCTGCGACACAGGGTTTGCAGCCGGTAAACCAGAAGTTAACGACGGTCACTGCATTGTTGGAAAACAGACTTTCGTCAACTGTGTTGCCGTCATAATCCTGACCGGAGAAATCCCGGAATGGAGATGCATCTTCGGAATTATTTTCGGCATCGGTATCCTCAGATGTTGTTGTGTCGTTTTCCAGCTCTGCGATCTGTTCCTCGATTTTTCGTATCGTTTCAATATCATCTGTCAGTGTTTTCAGCTCATCCTCTGAAAAAGAGTCTTTGTTGGAGTCAACGGTGTCTGCCAGATAATCTGCATAATTTCCACTTGGATCAGCCGTGCTTTTATTCATCATGCCAAATACTTTGTTCCATACCTCCTCATGGTCTGCAAAAATCTGGTTTTCCTGCTGATATAAATCATCCAGCTTTGTGCCGGAAGTTCCTGTAGTTTCTGTACCGGATTTTGTACCGGATTCTGTACCGGCTTCTGTTCCGGCTTCCGTCTGGGTTGTCTGTGTTTTTGTTGTGTCTGCTGCTTCTTTTCCGCTGCATGCGGTAAGTAATAATGCTGCGCTGAGTGTAAAAACAGGAATAAATATTTTTTTGGTTTTCATAAATCATGTCTCCTTAATAAATAGTATAAAGGTAATTATTCAGTAGTCACTGTACCGCGAGGTGTTTTGGCATGAATATGCCAAAATCCCGAGACATACAAGCCAAAATGCCATCACCGAAGGTGATTTTAAATGCATTTTGGCTCGTAACTGTGAAGGTACTGAACAGTTACGTATAAAATTGCTAATCACTGGTTGCTGATATCCTTTTTCTGACACGGTTTTCCCATGAACTGGTAGTGAATCGCATCTTTCGGGCAGGCTCTGATGCAGGCTCCGCACCGGATACATTCCGGATGATTCGGTGTCCGGCACACATCAATATCCATTTTACATGCCCGGGTACACTGGTTACATCCGACACATTTGCTGTCTTCGATCTTTATATTCAAAAGACTGACTCTGTTAAATAAGGAATAGATCGCGCCAAGAGGACAGATCCATTTGCAGAAGGGTCTGTAAAACATAATGCTGAGTATGATGACCGCAATCAGAATACAGAATTTGAATGAAAACAGTTTTCCTAGTGCAGACCGTATTGCGGCATTTCCGATGGAAAGTGGTATCGCCCCCTCAAGAACACCCTGCGGACAAATATACTTGCAGAAGAAGGGATCTCCCATTCCGATCGAGTTTGTTGCAAGCATCGGCAGAAGGATCACGAAAACAACAAGGATGATGTATTTCAGATACCGTAGCGGCTTCAGCCTGGCTGTGGAAAATTTCTTTCCGGGAATTTTGTGAAGCAGATCCTGAAACCATCCAAACGGACACAAAAAGCCACAGATAAATCTTCCCAGTGTCACTCCGAGTAAGATCAGAAACCCGGTTATGTAGTAGGAAAACTTGAATCTGGATGATCCGACAACCGCCTGAAAGGCTCCGATGGGACACGCTCCCGTGGCAGCAGGACAGGAATAACAGTTTAACCCGGGGACGCATACCGTTTTCGCCTTGCCCTGATATATTTTGCCCTGAAAGAAATTGGGAATATGAATATTGGTAAGCAGTGTGGCCGCTGCCTGTATCCATCCACGTATTCCGGCTATTTTCTTTGATCGTAAGTTCTTTTTCTTATCCAATTCCGACACACTCCAGACATAATTTAATTGCTTTTCCAAGCACTGCAGCCGCTTCCCCTCTGACCGCACCGTAGCTCAT
>OGQB01000454.1_pt1 | contig 42473 bp, 40 predicted proteins | sample 1553071 | NCBI WGS metagenome assembly OGQB01 (sample SAMEA2580284, study PRJEB22360) | human gut metagenome | biome: human gut; feature: human-associated habitat; material: faeces | place: Denmark | collected 2008/2010
TTACGACCTTATGTGCTCGTCAATGATATTAAATACATTTTTCATGTATTTCTTCGCTGCCGGTCGCTCACTGACTTTCTGCAGCAGCTCCGCCTTGATCTCCTGGTAATTTTCTGGTTTTGTTTCCAGCACTACCCGGATAAATTCCAATGTTACTTTCTGCAGTCGTTCATCCATGTTTCCGGTCCCCTTTCTTTCTGGCCCGTTCCATTCGCTTTCCCTGGATGATTCCACAGTAAAACGCCCGCATCATAAGAAACATTAAATTCTCTCCATTACCATTCACAAATTCGTTCGCCAGCTCCCCGCATACCGGCAGCCCATCTTCTCCGATAGTCATATAGCCGGTCAGTTTTATCAGCTGCTCCGCCTCCCGTCTCCGTGCTTCTTTCTGGATACACTCCACGGTTTCTTTTAAACGGACAGGTGCTTTCTTTACCAGGACTTTCTGCTCTTCTTTATCTGCCTGCAGAAATCTCTTTGCCAGCATTACCAGCAAATCATAATCCGGGTGTTCTTTGTTGATGATCACCCAGCCTTTCCATGGATCTTGCTTCGCCGTAGGAGTAAAAAGGGTAAGTGTATGCAGCGTTGCTCCTGGCTCCCACTGTTTCAGGATGCTCTCCGCCAATTCCGCCGTGAGATCCCCAATCTTACACGCTGCAATTTTCAAGTCTCCGTCAATAATTTCAAATTCCATCTTTTCTCTTTCCTTTCTGCCGGAAACCTGCTATACTACTTTGTGATTGTTTGAGGTAGTATAGCTCCGGCTATCCTGCTGCCCTTGCTGGTGTTGGCGCATCGGTAAGGGCTTTTTTATTATGCTATCGGCTGTACCTGCGATTTTCCAAAGAAACTTGCTTTATAGGTTGCGCTGTCTCCTTTACTTCCCCAGATCAGGCTGCAGTTAAATAACGCCTTGGATCCGTGGAGCACTTTATAGCCTGCCTGTTTCCATTCGGACCAGGTATGTACCGGTTCTGTCACTCCTGCTGCCATTTTGCTCTGCTGGATCCGCTTTGCATTGATCTCTTCCGCTTTCGCTGACAGCCATGCTCTGTGTAATGCTTCCGCGAATCCGATGCCGGTTTCCTTCCGGTAAATCTTCCAGGCTTTCAACATGATTTTTGATAAATTGTATTTCATAGCCGTTTCTCCTTTTTTGATTTATTTTCATTTCTCATTGTGTAGGCAAGTATTTCTCCGCTGACGCTATTCAAATGGATTTTAGCGCCTTAACATTCAACGACACTGGGATTTTTAGACAATCTATTCGTATCTTCCTGTCTCTCTTGCCCCTCTAGCGTAAAAAACAGTGAGCTAGCTAACGATTTTTCAATTTAATTGTCTTTTTCGATATCTTCCTCAACTTTTGGTCTATGACCCATTCTGTAGCCGTATAGAGGGCAGTTTTTCAACTCACAAAGTCTGACTTCCATCTGTTGACCATTACAGCAATCAAGGCACTTTTTTCTGATTGCTTTTACTGGTGTTAATTTTCCCATGTTCTTCTCCTTTCTTCCAAAGGTTCCGGTCGGCTCCGGCAGGCTTCTAAAGTATCTAAGGCTTTTCGCCGTCTCATTATCCCCTTATCCTGTTTCCCGGTATTCTGTTGGTGTCTCCGGTACATCTTTCGATCACATCGTTTTCACCCTTCACTTTTTTTGTTTTCCTTTGATGATTATATTATAACCCATTTTGGGTTATTTGTCAACCGTTTTATAATATACTCTTTATTATTTTTTATCCTTTTAAGTTGACTTATAACCATATACTTATTATAATCAAATTGAAAGCGAGGTGTATATATGTCAATACGTTACGAGAGCAACGAGCAGATCGTTATTGAAATAAAAAAACTTATGCTGGAAAATCAAATTTCCCAACGAGAAATTGCCGAGAAACTTAATATTAAACCACAGGGGCTTACCAAAATATTGACAAAGAAAAATTTTGGTTTCGAAGATGCACAAAAGATTCTGGATGCTATGGGATATCAGCTTGTGGTTAGCTTTAGTAAAACTGAGTAACCAGAAAGGAGATCAAGCGTGACAAGTGGTTTTTTTATTAATGTACCTGAATATAACGGAGCGGGTATATATCAAATAACAAACCTGAAAAACAATCGAAAATATATCGGTTCTAGTGCACACATTAAAGCCCGCATAATGCAACATTCGTATTCGTTTAAAACGCGCCAATGTTCTGAAAAATTTATTTCTGACCTTGAAGATGATGCGAAATTCAGTGTGGAAATCTTAAAAATTTTTTCTCCCGAAGAAAACTTGTCTACTATGCGTGAATTCGAAAACAAATGTATTGTTCAAGCCAATTCTATAAAAGCCGGTTATAATACGCGCTTTGTTGATTATATCGAACCCGAACGAGGAGCTAGAAAAATCGGTCTTTCCGACAAAAAACATTTTAAAAACAGTGTTTTGAGATTCTCGCCAGAAAAATACGAAGAAATCAAAACAGCTGCAACGGCAGCAGGTGAATCTGTCAACGGTTACATCAAAGAGGCGATCAACCAGAGAATCCTCCGTGACTCTGAGTAACCCTGTACTATTCTGTCTATACTTCCAAGAAAGGAGTGTTTACTATGCCATTACCAAAAGAACAGATCTATACAATCGATGATATCTACAATCTTCCAGAGGGAACCAGAGCCGAACTGATTGACGGTCAGATCTATTACATGGCACCGCCCAGCCGGATCCATCAGGAAATTGCCGGAACACTGTACCGTAAGATTGCAAACTATATCGAATCCAAGGAAGGCTCCTGTAAGGTCTATATTGCCCCATTTGCCGTTTTCCTGAACGAGAATGACACAAACTATGTTGAGCCTGATATCAGTGTGATCTGCGATAAAAACAAACTCACAGATAAAGGCTGCACCGGTGCGCCGGACTGGATCATAGAGATCGTTTCCCCTGGCAGCAGGCGCATGGACTATTCTATAAAGCTGTTTAAGTACCGCTCTGCAGGTGTCCGGGAATACTGGATTGTAGACCCGGCCAAGAACCGGATCATGATCTGGAACTTTGAAACAGACAACACCGATGACTTTACCTTCTCCGACCAGGTAAAAGCCGGCATCTATTCCGATCTGGTTATTGATTTCTCACAGATTCAACTATAACCACGCAGTCCCGTTTTGGGACTCCACAACAGACTACCTTGAGTTTTTAATAGTATTATTCTTTCAGGTCTACCCTCTGGCCCACCGGAGCTGGTAGACCTTTTTACGTGTTGCAGTAGTGGAAACGCCTACTTTACCGTTCGACATCATGTCGAGTCTTTCTAATCAAACTTTTGTGGATGCCCTATAGCAGGGCGCACTGTTCATCTGAGGCGGCAAAACACCGCGTCAGTTCTCCTGCCGATATCCCTGAGCGCTTCCCGCTCCGTGGAACTTGTCCACGTTCTCTGGAACCTTCCCGCCCCATTTCCATGCAATGCAGCGTTATAGATCCGTTCGTCCTCCCAATCTGGCAAAAACGGGCGCAATATATCCGCATTGCTGGGTCTTCTCAAGGTTTGCAAGGCTTTCCTTTCCCACTGCCTGGCAGCCTCTATCTTGACTCCCATGCGTTCTCCACACTCCCGCAGGGTCAAACCTTCTTGGAATCGTCCATGAATGGCAGCAGCCTGATTTTCCGGTAAACTGTCCACCAACGGCCAGAGTACCGCTTTAAGCTGTTCCTTTTGTACCTGCTCCAGCACATTCTCTTCAAAATCACCGGTTCCCGGGATCAGATCATAAAGTGTTCCGTCCCCTTCCTCTCCAATCGGAATGTCCAAGCTGTTTATCTTCCGAACCTGATCACACTTTTTGATCCCTTCCAGCGTTTCCTGGCTGATCTCCAGATAATAACAGGCTTCCTGATCGGTTGGTTTGCAGCCACACTCCTGCAGCCATTGTACTGTCATCCTGCGGTACTGGTTAGAAAGGTTCTGCGCCCACTCTGGTATTCGTATCGTCCCATTTCCCTTTATGTACCGTTTCATGCTCTGCCGGATCCAGAGCGCTGCATAATTTATAAACGGGCGTTCTTTGGAAAAATCGTACCGATCCACTGCTGCACACAGTCCAAAATATCCTTCCTGTGCCAGATCTTCCTCTTCTGCCGGTTTTCCATATCCTTTCGCCATCTTGTAGATAAGCCCCTTATTTTGTTTCCAGAGCTGCAGCACATTCTCCGCGACATCCTCGCCTGCCTGTATCCGGAGTACCAGCTGTTCATTTGTCATTGCTTCGGTGTTCGTTTGGATTTCCCGTGTTTTTTTCTCGTGGTTCTCTCGTGGTTCACCTCCACTTTTTCTCTTGGTTCCCTCTTGCTTCAGGCAGACTTTTTCTCCTTTTGACATTCTCCAAAACCTCCGGTAAAATAAAATCACATCGCTTTTCCGGAGGTCTGGATTGTGTCCTCACTCAGACCTCTGGCATATAAAAAATCTTTTTATCCTTTTCGTAAGTCTCCAGCATTGCTTTAAATATTTCTTTTGCTCGGTTCTTTTCGTTATACGTCCCAAGATAGACACCATTCCACATCACAATGCTGCTGCCGCCTCCATGGGTCACAACCCATGCGTCACCAAATTCACAAATTCTTTCTCTGTCCTGTGTCATGATTTTCATTTACTTTCTCTCCTCTGGTTTCTTCATCACTGTTTTCATCTTCTTTTCTGTTTCGTCTAAATTTTCAATAACTGCCATCATTAAATATTTTGCAAATTTTTCATTTCTACATTTTTCACGAATTTTCCCAGCTTCCTCTATAACCTGCTGCCATCGCTCATCATTTAAAGGAATCAGCAATGCCCATTTTTTATAAAAACGCCATGCTTCCGCGAATATTTCATACTGCTCTTTCAATTCTTTTTCATTCATCAAAACGGTATCTCCATCTGTTCAACACTTATAAAACCATCTTTTTCCGTTTCCCATCCATAAGGTTTTAAAAACGCGTCCCGGTTATCGCTGATTCTTTTCGATGCCTCATCGTAAAATAATGGTATTGCTTTCTCGCCTACAGCAAGTTTTCCAGTCAATCTGTTCTTAGATACCGTTAGGACCCGCTCGTCATCCGGAAGACCTTTTACTTTTTTGTATGTCATGACAATATCAACCTTATTCGTGATATCTGCGCTTCCACTTACTTCATCAGTATCATCACTGCTGAACCGGTTTTTTCTTGGATGAACAACTAATATAATTGCCACATTCTGTCTTTTTGCCATCTTCACGAGCTTATCCACAAATTTGCCTTGTGCTCGATATAAATCAGCATCTATCCCTACATCCAGAGCAGTCATAAGGTTATCTAGTAAGACCAACTCAATCCCGTATTGCTGAATAGCTTTCTCAATGGTCTGCAGCAAATCCTCTAATTCATCATCTTCTGCCGCTTTATTATCAAACAAGTATGCCTTTCCGCGATACCATTCCGTTATTCTGATATTTTTCTCTTTTGGAATGTAGTAGCTCACGCCTCCCCCTGGCTGTGCACGATCAACAATGTTAGCCCGCCCTGCAATCTGCCTATCAATCCAATTCTTGAAAAAATAATCCGGAAGTTCGCCCGAATAAGCAAACACCTTTTTTCCTACGTTCATAGCATTCACCAGCATCTGGGAGCCAAGAGTGCTTTTCCCTTCTCCGCGTTTTCCAGTCAAAATCACTGTTTGTCCGAGATAGATTCCACCAGACAAAACTCTGTCAAGGCTTTCGATCCCTGTTGCAATTTTAGGGAGTAAGAACAGATCAACATTCTTTACGTCTGACAACTCTTTTACCTGACGAATCGGTATAACTTCTGCATTCTCTACCGCGCTCCTGACTGCATCTTTGCCAAACTTTTGCAAAAGTTCATTTGCATCTTTGCATCCTTTATAGTCCTGCTGCCGCACTGCTTTCACAGTACCTCGAAATCTTCTGGACATTTCTTCCAACAGTGTGATCCGTCCATTTTCATTATCACCAAACACAATGAGTGTTTTAAAATGTTGTAACCAATCCCAACAATACGGGATCCAAGTGAAACCATTTTTCCCTGTCGGAACAGACACAGCATTGTTCACTCCTGCCTCCCTCACTGACAGGCTGTCAATCTGTCCTTCCGTAAGTACTAAAGTGTCTACAGCCAGATCACATTGAAACATTCCAAACAGGATCGGTTTACAACCTTTTTCACACCATTCTTTATTCTGGTCCTTCGTCTTATCAAAATTTGTCTTCCGGTATTTCACAAATTGCATTTGCCCATTTTGATCCAGAAAAGGAAATACCAGAATATTAGGGTTGTCTTTCTGTACCGTAATCTGATATTCTTCAGCAACGGCAGCAGTAATCCCCCTACTTTCCAAATAATCAACTGCTTCTTGTTTAGGCTTGATAGGCGTACTTTTCTTAAACTTCCGATAATGTCTGGCTTTGCCCGTTTTATAATATATGTCTATATCATTTCCCAGGCTAAACCACTCAAATTCCCTGGCTAATGAAACCATATTGCCTGACACAGAACACGATGACCGCAAACATTTATACTGGCCAGTTCTGAGGTTAATCGAAAACGAATACTTATCTCTGTTTTTCCCACCCATGCAGAACGGACAATACAAAAATTGCAATTCATCATTCTTTTGCTTTGTCTGGATTCCGACACCTCTTGCAAAATCCCAGGCATCAGATTCTTTGAATTCATAATATCCCACCATTACCACCTCCTATCCATCTGAGAATAATCAATAGACTCTTCTTTTTCATCCGGTTTTGGTAATTGATGCCGACCAGTAGGACAAGCGTTCAGGTAGCTATCAAACTTATTACCAAACAAAGTTTCCGGCCGGAGATACACCTCCATCTGTGTTCCAGACCACTCTTCACACTTTAGGTCTATTACTTTCTTAAAATCTTCCAAGGTAAAACCATCCGAAAATCTTGCCTTGATATACTTCTGATTTGCTTTACTTTTAACCTTAAATCTCTTCCCTGTTCTCTGGTTTAGGTATTCAATAACCTCCTGAATAGGGTATGAAGTCGGGCTTTGCTCGACTATATATTTATTCTCTTCTGTTTCTATTCTCTTTTGGGTTACACATTGGTCTACCTTTGGTATACCACATGGTGTACCATCTGCCACCAGTTCATATTTTCCATTATTCACCGTAAGCATTTTTTTCTCGGAAACACACCTTGTTTCATTGTATCTGTCCGGTCTGAGGTAATTATTTGTTTTCCAGTCAGTAATAACTACAACACCACTTTCAAATGGGATAATAAAGTGTTTTGAGATTAAAACCTGCAGATCATCAATATTACATCCGGATGTCTTCATAATCTTCTTGGGAGAGGACACGAAACCATCATCATCAGCTCTCATCCCCAAATGAAAATATAACGCCTGAGAAGTAACTGGCATATCCAGAAAAGTATCTGTATCGATAACATCCAGGCTGAACATTCTTTTGTTTCTCATTCACCAAACCGCCTTATTCTGAAATACTGTCCATGTAGTCATCCACTTTGGAAAAATTAATTAAATAACATTTTCCGATCCGGATAACTGCATCTGCATCATCAGCAACTTTCCGCATTGTGTTGCGTCCTAGTCCATAACGAGCACACGCCTGCTCAAGTCTTCCTGTTCTCATTTCTGTTTCATTTTTTTCTAATCTTCTCATGTTTCTCCTTTTTCCGTTTATCTTTATTTATCATCTTGATTAGTGCGCACATATTTGTTACAATTAAAATTGTAATTCAACATTTGTGTTCTGTCAACATTTTTGAACACATTTTTATTTCATTCAACAGATTTGAACTTTTGTATTTTATGGAGGTTTTTGCTATGGGATATGCTACAAATTGTTTCGCCAAACGTCTTAAAGAAGTCCGAGAGGCAGCAGGTATGACGCAAGCGCAACTTGCTTCTGAGTTGAATGTTTCCAGAGGAGCTATCAGTTATTACGAAAAAGGCGAAAGAACCCCTGATATAGAATTTCTCGATTCTTTTTCTGATTATTTTAATATACCGCTGGATTTTGCAATGGGTTTTACAGATAATTTAAAAGTGGAACACAGAAATATGTATGAACTTTATGGACTTAGTGATGCCGCCTGCAACGAATTAGATCAGACTCCTGAAATAGGACATTTAATTTCCGAAATTATTGAACATAAAAGTTTTTTTGATTTGTTATGTCTGTATAGAGGAATTATTAAAAATTATGATTCTTTTGACACAACTCAGTGTGGTTATATTGCATTCTTAATTTCTGATACACTAAATAAAATTATTTTAGATTCTATAAATAATTTGCACTATGCACAATATACGGAGGAGCAGCTTGACGCACTTCGCACTCACTGGAAAGCAACTAATGAGGAACTTGATAAGATTCTCAAAGAATACGACAGACGCGAGGCTGAACGCGCTAAGGTATCTGCTGCAAAGACTAAGATCGACATCGAACAAACTGCTGCTGAGGAGTCCTCTCATTGGGCTGCGATAGATAGCGTTTATGAAAAATTCTGTGATACCACAGAGCCAGCTCAATCTTCTAGGGATGTTGAGCATCTTATAGGCAAAAACAAATAAATTAAACCTTTATTATAAATACCACCGGTTTCGAATCAATCGGTGGTATTTTTTCCTGCTGCCCTATATCCTTTCCAAATAAGATACAGCAACCTTATATTTTTAGTTTTTCCTTATCTTCAATTTTCTAACGATTCTTCTCAACATTTGGTTCCTTGACGCTTTTCTTTCCTGTTTTTGAAAAACTTCTAACTTATTTTCATAAATCTCTACTACCCGATCATATTCATTTTCTTTTAGACACTGACTAATCTCATAATCTATCTGATCTTTTTTCGTTCGGTTTTTATACCATGTTTTTACTTGTAGTTCTTTCAAAATTTTCTTTATATTTTGAATCACCTCTGGATGCTGATCTTTCACTCTCAATTGCTGTATGATCATATTCTCAATGGATCTACACCAATAATCTGTTGCATACTGTGCTGAGAAATCATAATCTTCTCCAAACAATTCTACATATAAATTATAATTTGCTAATATCAATTCTAAATACTGTGCATTATATCTTCTGCTTAAAGAATTTGGTACACTCACATAATTATAAAAACATTCATCCATGCAATAATAATTTTTGCAGTATTTCAAAAATTCTACTATAAAAATCCGATCTTCCCAAGTGTTTCTTTTTTCATCGAAATGAATCTGATATTTATCAATGATTTCTTTCCTGTATATCTTATTCCATGAAAAATCAAACACAAAATTTTTGCGATTTTTTTCTAGATTTAATAATGGAGGTAAAACTTGTTTTTTTATATATGATTCATCTAACAACAGCTTTTTAGGGTTCTCGTGGAAATTCTCTGTCTTTTCTCCTGTTTCTGATACATATCTCCATCCAAAATCTAAGATATCTGCTTGATTATTTTTCAATACCTTTATTATCTTTTCATATGCCACTAAATCCATAAAATCATCAGAATCTATGAAAGATACATATTGGCCTTCTGCTTGTAACAGGCCAGCATTTCGTGCTGTACATATTCCTCCATTTTCTTTATGAATGATTTTAACATTCTCTGATCCATCATACTGGTCACAAATACTTCCACTGCCATCTGTTGATCCATCATCCACTAAGATAATCTCTATCTCATTTGTCGTCTGATTCACTAAGCTGTCAATTGATTTTTTTACATATTTCTCTGCATTATATATTGGCATAATAACTGAAATAAAATATTTACTCATAATCCATCCCTATCTTGTTTACTATCTTTTTATCTTATGAAACATACCAGTCACCAAAGATTTTTCATAATCATTCATTTCTAGAATCCATGAGGCAATTCCAAATAATACTACATACATAACTCCTAAGATTAATACCATCCAAAGATTCTTTACTGTAATCACTTGAAGTGCTACTGTCCCCACAACAACCATGATAACTGGCGCAATACTGATCCTTATAATATTTTTCCAAAAACCTATAATATCGAGTTTTATAACCTTCCAATAATACCAATTCATCAAAATTCCATTTCCAACAATAAATGCAACTGCTGTACATGCTGCTGCTCCAATGATTCCGAATTTTGGCATAGCTAAAATTGTTCCTATTACATTTAATACTGCAATCACTGCATATACAATCGTTCTAAACTTCAATTTATTCTGTGCTGAAATAACTGAAAAAGCAATACTTTGAATCAATGGCACTGCCAAAGGAACCATTGTTAACAGCCCAATAATATATGCTTGTGAATAATCTTTTCCTGCCCAAACATCAATGAATATTTGTCCAAATACAATATAACCCGATAATATTAATGATACAATATAATATTGTAATCTTCCAATTCTAATTAATAATTCTGATAATTTTTCCATTGGCTGATTTCCAAAAACCATCATATTTACTCTTGTTCCAAAAACTCCGCTGATCGCAGATGACATATTTTGTAACATTGAAGTAAATGTTCCACCTATATTATAAACAGCAACTGCGACTGTTCCTAAAACTGCTCCAATCAGGACTTTATCTGTTGCCCAATATAGCATATCAATAATAGAGCTTGCAAAAACATATATAGAAAATCCCAAAATTTCTTTTACCATATAAAATGGCATGTCTTTAAATCTTGGTACTACATTTAATTTCTGTTTGCAATACCAAATAAAAATAATTCCATAAATGAGCTGTATGCCTAATCCAATCATAGCTAATCCAATGGATGCATATCCTAAAAACAATACAATTAAATTTAAAATAGGTGTTGCAATTGTTGTAATCATATCAACCATTTTTCGGAAAATATATTTTTCATAGGCAACAGATACAGAAGATAACACACTCACTGGAAAAGAAATTGCTGTGCTAACGGTCATAATAACCATCAATACCTTTAATCGTTGTATTTCATTTACTGTTAGTCCCGTTCCAAAAAATAGTCCTGTTCCTTTTGTTAATAAAAAACCAACAATACAAACAATAATTGCTATAATTCCATAAATAGAAAGAATCAAACCTGTAACACCCTCTATTTTGTCATGATCGCCTTCTATTCGAAATTTTGATATGAACCGTATAATTGCCGTACCAAATCCAAAATTTAATAATGTCAAATAACTGATCACTGAATTTGATAAACTATACAATCCATACTCTTCCTGCCCAAGAATTCTGAGCATGATCGGAGTATATAATAATGGTATAATTGTACTAATTATCAAATTTATGTACGTTATAATTGATCCAACTTTTAGTTCATTAACTTTTTTCTGTCCCATATAAGCCCCTTATTTCTTTAATAGTTTACTTTTTAATCGGTAAATGCCTTCTTTTCTTTGCAATGCTTTCTGCTGTTTATATAACTGTTCTGCACAATCTGAAGGCAACTGAAAAATTCTTTCTTTCTTCTCTTTTGTTGTCATATTTTCATCATGCATAATCGTATATGCATAATATTCTATTTGTTTTTCTTTTTCCGTCGCAATTAATTTCTGAATCTCATCTGCTGATTTTCCCATAAGTTCATACATGATCTTTAAATTGTCCAAACTATCCTGAATCTTCGTTTCCAATAATCTGGACATCAATGAATTTTCATTATCTCTCATATAATGGCATAATGCCTTATTCACAAAGAAAAATCCTGATATCTTTGCAGCTTTCATATATTCTAATAAGAATCTGAAATCTTCTCCAATAAACATCTCTTCTTTAAATCGAATATGATTTTGTTTTATCACATCTAGCCAAAAAATCTTATTCCAGATAATCTGTAACATTCTGTTTTCATATAATTCTGGCATAATCTGTATTGATTTTTTCAAATCTTCTTGTTCATTGGATGGTAAGAAAATATCAGTTCTCCCATTTTTCTTTTCATCATGATTTACGTATCCACAAACTGGCATAACACTTTCATCATCTGCATAAGAAATCGCAGATATCATCATTTCTACGTAGTCTGCCTCTACATAATCATCACTATCTACAAACATTAAATAGTTTCCATCTGCATAATCCAATCCTTGATTTCTTGTATATGAAACTCCATGATTTTGATCATTTTCGACATATAATACATTGTCATAAGTATTTGCAAGTTTCTTACATACATTTATCGTCTGATCCCCTGAGCAGTCCTCTACTAGTATAATCTGCAGATTTTTATATGTATTTTTCTCTAAGGATTCTACACATCTTGTGATCGTATCTGCTGCTTTGTATACAGGGATCACAATACTGACTTTTTTATTTGTTTCCATAGACTTCTCCTAGTAAATGTGCATACAAAGTTTCCTGTCCGTCTGCTGTTTCTTTCTTTAAATTGATTTTATAAGTTAATTTATGGATGATATTCCGCTTTGTCAAACGTTCATATAATTCTGTAGTATATGGCTTATCTAATACCTGATACATTTCAAAAATATCTAAATTATTATCTGGTACATCATCGATCAATTCTCTAATCTGCTTAAAATTCTTATATCCTAATAAAATCAAATAATCAATCAAAACATAATCTACAATATCATCATATTTTCTCCACCATTCAAAGAATGCATCTCGTCCAAATTCAAAAATCGGATTATGAGCATACCCTGTCATAAAAAATCCACACCAGCGTCCTTTACATGCTTCTCGCTGACACACAACAGGATCATACATTTTCTGTGAATAGAATGATTTTTTCAAGAATTCTTTTGGAAATTCTCCTGTGAAAAATACCGTTGCATCCATCCAGAATCCGCCGTATTCACTTAACAAACAAAAACGTAAAATATCTGACAAAGTTGTCATTGTAATCTTCTTTTCTTTAAATTTCTGTTCTATATGAACTGGGAATGTCACATAATCTTTATAATTATCAAATGTAATTAAATGTAATTCCGTAATATCAGCTGGTAATGTATCTTTCAAACGTTTGAAACACATCTTTACCAGTTCTGGCATACTTTCTTCTCCTTGCCACCAACATACCCATACTGGAACTTTTTCTGATTTTGGATATTTTTCAGATTCATTTTTCCAATTATCATTGATCTTATAACTTCTTACAAAATCTCCCATTGCATTATCTATAAAACGTTCGATTTCTGCAATATATTTTTCTGATTTTCCTGGTGGAAATAATCCATCAATAAAAATTGCTTTTGCAGTTCGGAATCCAAAATGCTTTAAGTTCTTTGGAAAATTCCTGCTCTCATTTTTGATTCTTTCTAAGAAATGATATGCTCTTTGAAAAAAACGTCTCATCTTATCACCTTCTTAACATTTTTCTTTTTATGTACAATCCAACTCTTCTGATCTTATTTCTGATTCCTATAACACACAAATAGTATCTTATTTCTTGTTTTAAATCATAAAATTTCAATTTCATTCCTGTATATGGGATCTCAAATTTTTCTCTTTGACAATAATCAAAAAATTCTTTTCCTTCCTTAATCAGATATGGCCCTTCTCCCAAAGATTTTGGATATCCTTTTAACGGTTCTTTATAAATATCAATAAACTCTGCCTGTATATTTCTCATGTACAGATAAATGTATGGGTTTTTATGATAGATGCTCATCTTATTTAAAATTGTTAATTTTAATTCTTCGTTTTTGCAAAAAACTACATTTAACGGAATGGTTCCATTCATACATGCAATTGCTTCTGCATGGTTCCATACATAGATCTGTTCTCTTAATGTTAATGTTTCTGGGCCTAATGATTCATAACCATTCTGATTAAAACATTGTTCAATATACTCTTCTCCAAATTCTGTCGCTGCTGCTTTGCCAAATTTTCTTCTTGAAAAGTATATTTTCTTAATATTTTTAAAGTTTTCTTTTAAAGTTTTATCTTTTAACACAGATTCTGTCATCTGATCAAACATTCTCTGATATTCTTCTGTATACCATATACATGGTCGAAATCCTGCTTCTGGAACAAATACTTTTTGAAATCTTGCAGGTTTTTCGATATGAATTAACTGTTCTTCCCCAATTCCTAATATTTTGTAAAACTCAAGATAATTTCCTTCAGGTTCTTCTTCTCCAATATATGCAACTTTAAAATCTTTTATATTTTCTTTGAATTCAGGATCTGCAAAAATCCATAGTTTGGAAGTCATATCTACAAGAAAATGCCCCCAATGTTTGGCAAAAACTCCGATATAAATAACTTTCTCATCTATATAAATCTCATCTGTCTGATTCCACTCATATTTTCCACCATTCTGAGCCCATCCACCATCGTAAAATGAACTTTGAACAAACTCACCCTCTTGGCTACAAACTCCGCCTTTTCCCCATGTTGGTCCATCATCTTCATACTTTCGTGGTAATATGATTGCATTTTGATATTCATAAATATGTAGTTTTTCTTGTTTTATATATATTTGCTCCTTATTATTCAAAATAATGATTCTCCCCTTCATCAACATTCAGTTCTTCCTTTGTTTTATCAAAAAAGCTTCTAAAAAAAGAATATTTTATTTTCACTGGAATTAGTCCAAACATAATCTGATTCCAATATTGCTTCTTAATTGCCCGAACATCTTTTTCTAATTCTTTGATTCCTTGTGCCTGCCTTGTGTAACTGATCAGATTATCCGTTAAATTATATAAATATTCTGCTTTTAAATCTGGATATTTCTCTATAACCATCTCATAACGCTTTGTCATATATTCCAAACGGTCTTTTAACATCTGTGCCTGATACTGTATTCCTGACAGCATGACTCCTGATTTTCTCATTCGATACCAATATAAAGACTCATCAAAGACCACAACTTTTTCGGCTTTTAAAATCGCCTGATATGTAAAAAATTCATCGTCAATCTTATGTCTTTCTTCAAATCGGACTCCTTCTAATGTTTTTTTATCAAACATCTTATTCCAGATCAATCCACATGTCCAATCAGATAAAAATTTTCTGATATAATCTTTGCTACTGTATTCTTTATTTTTAAAACCTATGCTATCTTGCGTTTTATTTTTGTACCATTGTTTAAAAGAACAAACGGCAACATCTGATTGACTTTCCTTTATTGCATTTAATAATTTATCTACATAATTATTTTCAATCTTATCATCACTGTCGATAAAACAAATATATTCCCCTGTTGCCATATCTAGTCCATGATTTCTGGCATTCGCTGCACCACCATTTTTCTGATGAATCACCTTGATTCTTTCATCTTTTTGTGCATATTGATCACAAATTTCAGGGCAATGATCCGGGGATTCATCGTCAATTAAAATGATTTCTAAATTTTCATAGGTCTGATTTAACACTGTTTCCAGACATTCTCCGAGATATACTTCTACCCCATATACAGGTATGATCATACTGACTAATTCCATAGTAATTTCCCCTAGTTATTTAAAAATTCGTCTAATTTTTCAAAATGTTTTTCTGCATTTTGAACGGATTCTGTAACATCTATTTTATATCCTGATTCTAAGTTCTTCTTTGCATTTTCAAAACTTAAGGAATCTGGATCTCTTAAATCTGCATATTCTCCATGAAATCCCAGGTCTTCTAATACATATTTTGTTTTATCGCTATACAAAATAGGAAAGACTGATTTTCCTGCTGTCAGACCAAGTATCGTTCCATGAAATCTTGCAGCAATAATGTAAATAGAACGGCTCATTTCTTCTAATAATTGATTACGATTCGTTCCATCGTAATCAATTATGGTAATATTCTTCTGCTGTTCTGATTTGTTTTTAATTTCCCGTGCTGCATCAAGATCTCCCTCTTCTCTGCAGAATGATGCTAATATTACCTGATATCCTTCTTTAGTAAATCCACTTGTTATTTGTGCTATTTTTTCAATGTATTCTTCATCGGTCATTTGATCAAAATCTGAATTTAATTCTTTATCTTTATAGGAAATTACAGATATAAAAATCTGTTTTTTATTTTCTTCTACTTTCGGCATAGGGTAAGAAAACAAGATATCTGGTGCTTGTCTTACATGATCATTGTCTGCGAAAAGATTCTTTGAATAGGTATCTCGAAAACAGATATCTTTTAACTTTGTATATACTTTATCCATTGCACTTCGATATTCTTCTGTATGATATGGTCCGAAATTCGCTCCTAACACAAAAAATGGATACTGACTGCTTTGATATTCCCACCATGATACAATATTTTTCCATGTTGGATATTCCATGAAGATTGATCCACCAATATATACTTGGGCATCACACTTTTTCTGGATTCCTGCTTTGTATCTCGCTGCCAGAGATGGTCGGATTTTTTTTAGTATCTTTGTCTTTGTTGAATTTTCATCGATAATCTTTAAATTTTTCTGTTCCTCAAAAGCTTTTTGATTCTGAGCATTTGTCCAGAAATAAATTTCTGTATCTGAATATCTATTTGCAATTGTTTCGATAAACAAATCATCTCCTAAATTAATATGATCATATGCATACAAAAATATCTTTTTCATCGTTGTCCCCTTTTACTCTACTCCATACCCAAATTTATTTCGAATTCTGCACACCAAATCTAATGATATCTTAGATATAGAAAACCAAATTTTTTCCTTTTTTGTATATTCTTTTATATCATTTTTATCAATTGGAATATCTTTATAAATTGCTTTTACTTTTAATTTCAATGTTTTTAAATCTGAATCTGATAAAAAACGTAATCCTTTTTGATAATGATACATGCAATTAAAAACGAGCTGGCGTTTTGCAATTCCATAGATCTCTGGATATTTTTCTAAGTATTTCATTCTCTGATATCTTGCTTCTAATGCGTCTAATCTTCGAATACTATATGTTTCATTGATAATACTGTCTTCTCTAAAAAAATAATAATACCCAACATCCTCGATTTGTACGATCTTTTCTGCTTTTTCCACCACCTGATATGTCCAAAATTCATCTTCATTATATTTTCCTTTTTCAAAATATAATTGATCTACAATCTCACGCTTGTATATTTTATTCCATACCACAGGATTTATTTTTTCTTCTACCACAGCTTTCAGTGCTTCCTCTTTTTTTAAGATTGTCACTTTATCTGTCTTCTGTTCTTTATTACTTTTCACAATTCCTGCTGTCTTTTCAAACTGACACTCGCAAATGTCTGCATCATTCTTTTTAATCGCATACATCATCTTTTCATACATATCATTTGCAACCCAATCATCACTGTCGATATAAGATATATAAGTTCCTGTCATAATCTGCATTCCTGCATTTCTTGCATCAGACAAACCGCCATTTTTTTTATGTATAACCTTGATCCGATCATCTTTTTCTTTCCAGACATCACAAATGTCAGGACATGAATCTGGAGATCCATCATCCACCAGAATAATTTCAAGATTTTTGTATGTCTGATTTACGATACTCCTTATACATCGTTCTAAGTACGCTTCCACTTTATAAATTGGTACAATTACACTGATCAACTCTTCCATAATTTATCCTTCATCTACTTTATATTTCTTTGATGTTCCTGTTTTTAAATCATAAGCTTTATAAATTAATTTTATGATTGCTGGGAAATAACAAGATAACCAACTCATAATTTTTAATTTGGATGATATATATTGTTTAAAATCTTTTGTTTTCAATTCTTTCTTTAGAATATCTCTTTTGGACTTCTGATATGTTATCTGATCTATATCCATTCGACAAATCGCCATCAGCAAATAAACATATCTTCTGTATGCAATACTGTAAATTTCCTTTTCACTTTTGCAATCATTTTTTATCTGTTCTAAAACTTTTAAAGAATCTTCATTTTTTCGGATCACCGTGTTTGATCCTGTTGCTGAATTTTTTCGAATCATGTAAGAATATAATGGCAGATCGTAGTAAATTGATTTCTGACTTTTCTTAAATAATCGGTAATTTACATCCAGATCTTCATTTATTTTTAGACTCTCATTTAAACGGACATTCTCGAATAACTCTCTTTTATACAGTTTATTATATAAGGCAGGTTCTATCATCTCTCCTGCTAACAGGTCTTTCAAACCTTGCTCTTTTGTCTGTATAACTCTTTTTCCTGTATTATAATAATAATCCACACGATCAGGAAATACCATCTGATATCCACAATGTGCGATATCTGCATTTTCCTCATTAATCAATTTTACCAGTGTTTCAAATAACTTTGGATCAATCCGATCATCGCCATCTACAAAACCAATATAGTCTCCCTCCGCTATATCAATTCCTGTATTTCTTGCCGAAGACACTCCGCCATTTTTTTTATGTACCACTTTCATTCTAGGATCTTTCTTCACATAATCGTCCAAAATTTCTCCTGTACGGTCCCTTGATCCATCATCTACCACAATAATCTCCAGATTCTTATATGTCTGTGAAATTATAGAATCAAGGCATCGTCCAATATAATCTTCAATGTTATATGCCGGTATGATCACGCTTACTAATTTCTCGTCCATATCTAATCCACGTATCCTATCTTATCTTCCAATTCCTGCTGCATCTGCTGTTTCTTTTCTTCTGTGAGATTGCCTCTCAAGGTATAATCTTCACCATAACATGGTGCAGTTTCCATTTGTTCTTTCTGTTTCTTCAGGTATTCGTCTGTTTTAGTAATGATCTTTGCCGGACTTCCTGCAATCACAACATTATCTGGGAATGATTTTGTTACCGTGCTGTTTGCTCCGACAATTACGTTATTCCCTAATGTTACATTGGGCATTATCACACTTTCTGCTCCGACGAATACATTGTTTCCAATCTTTACTTTCCCAATCTTTGTATATCCTAAATGTACCTTTGTACTGGCATCATGGCATAGGACATGAACTCTTGGTGCCATTGTTACATCGTCTCCAATCTCAATCATCCAGCAGTGAGATGGATCTAAAATAACTCCATGTAATCTTCCGAAGTTTTTTCCAACTTTCATTCCCATAGAGATTAATTTTTCTGTGGTATATTCTCCACGGATTCGATATAAGATTTCTTTTATTATACTCATTTTGTATTTCTCCTATTTAACTTTTACCGTAAAATACCCCAACTTCAATAATATATTTTTTATAACCCATTTCCACTTAGGCATTGTATATGCTTGTCCACTTGAATTTATTCCTTCTACATCTGGATATGTATTAAATTTATTCATTGAAATTTCTTTTGAATATTTTCTATACACTTCCATAAATTTATATTCTATACAACTTTCTCTCATTGCAATAATCCATTTTCCCTGAAGAAAATAATTTTCCAAATCATTCAGATTCGAGGCAAAAAGCCATGTCTGAATTGAATCATATTTTGGTGCATATAGAAAGACATTTTTTATTTTCGGGCTTTCATTCATTTTCAATATTTTATTAATATTTCGAATCCATATTCTTCCGCTTACCTTCCACACTAATTGTTCTTTATTATTCAAATATTTGCTTTTTTCTAATGCCTGTTTTACAATAATTGCATCTCCTGACGACATATTTTCATTTTCAAAATCTGATCTCTTTAATGGAATATACTCAAATATTTTGTCAAGTTTTTTGATTCTATTTCATCTATTTTAAAATCCACTCCAGAATTTTCTGCAAAAATAATTATATCAAAGTTGCTTTCTTTAATATATCTTTTGATATTTTTCTGATATTCCATATATCGAGTTTTAGGATCCTTATAACTTACATCTGCAAATGGTTTAATAGTTCCTGTCATTAATAGAATTTTTTTCATTTAATATCTCCTCAAGCATATCTTCCACTGCATCTACTGTATCCTGCATGCTAAATTTTTCACCACGAATCTGTGCTTGCCTTGTATATGATTCTACAAGTTCTGGTTTTGATACAACTTCTTTTAATCCTTCATAGACACCTTCGCTGCTGTTTTCCACAATGATTCCGTATTCATTGTTTTCCCCTAACATCTCTTTCATACCAGAACATAATGTTGTCACAACTGGTGTCCCTACAACTAAGGCTTCTGTTGCTGCCGTACTAAATCCTTCTTCAAAAGATGGACAGATAAACCAATCACATCTTGCAACATATTTATATGGATTCGTATCATATCCAAGGAATGTAAAACAATCTGCAATCTGATTTTTATCCAGATAGCTTTGAATCTTTTCTTGTTCTTCTCCTTCTCCTAAGATATAGATGTGATATTTATATCCTTCATCCTGTAATCGTTTATGTGCTTCTGCTAAACGCATAAATCCTTTTCTTGGTCTTACTTTGGCAACTCCACAGATTTTAAGAACATCTTCTTTTTCCACAAATTTTGGATTTTTTACTGGTTCTTTACACAATTTTAGGATTTTATCTGTTTCATTGGTGTTATATTTTACAGTTGAAATTCCTTTTAATCCTGTCAGGTCTTCAAATGTATCAATCACTGTCTGGGAAACACCGACTACTTTATCAAATCTCTGATAGATTTTTTTTGCTTCATCCATAGAACGATATGCTTGTAAAAATTCTTTTTCATTCTCTGCAAAATGACGCCATGTAATTTTTACTTTATTCTTGTCTGGACAGCCGCTAATGATTCTTGTACAGCTTCCCTCTAAATATGCTACCAAAATATCATAATCGTCTTTGATGTATTTTCGATATAACTTTTCTGGTGAAAACAGTTTAAAATATTTTGTATTTCCACGAAACATCTTCTTATAGCATGTTTTGTAATGTACTTTATCTGATAAGAATTGTTTATTTACTCCTACATCAAATAGTGTCTGAACTGTAATATCAAATTTTTCATGATCCATGTTATTTACAAGATTTAATAAAACTTTTTCTGCACCACCGTGCATTAAATCATGAATTAGAAATAGTACCCTTATTTTTTCCAATTTCATTCACCTCATCCCTTTTCAATGGATATTTTTTACTCTCATAAAATTTCTTTAAGAATCTATTCTGACTTAAATATCTTAATGTAATAATGATAAATCTCTTCCCTTTGTTTTTTATTACAAAAAATGTCCGATTATTTCTATATAATTTCCATTCCTTTTTATCTCTGCCACTCAGCCATCCATGTTTTTCCCATAGTTCTTTATAATGATATGTTTTTTCATATATAGCACATTCCTTATTACTACTATTTTGAAATAACTCTAACAGTAAACGTAATTGTGTGTTATCACAATATTCCATCAGCCATTGATATTGCACACTTTGATTTCTTAATTTTTCATATCCTTCCAATGAACTGAAGAAAACTTTCTTAACATCTTCATTCCCATGAGTCACCGAAAAACTATTATTTCTATAAATAAAAATAGCTTTATCAAGATACAATATTTTATTCGCAAAATATATACATTTCATGCGAAATCTTTCATCCTCATTTCTATATTCGTCGGTATCTATGTGATATTTTTTTAGAAATTCAATATTATACATATATGATGAATGATGTCTATAATTTTCTCCTGCGTTTTCTTTTGGATGATCAATTATCTTTCTTTGTCTTTCAATTAATTTTAATCTACTGATATCTTGATTCGCCTGATAATAAGCAAACGAAACCATATCACATTTTTCTTGTTTAATTTCATTGATTACATCTTCCGTCAAAAAATCTGTTACCCACATATCATCTTGGTCCAAAAATACAATATAATTTCCTGTCGCTATATCTATTCCTTTATTTCTTGTATATGCAACCCCATGATTTTTCTGATCAATAACATTTAATCTCTTATCTGTTTGTGCTACTTTATTCAAAATATTTACACTATTATCTTTTGATCCATCATTAATTGCAATTATTTCTATATCATTGTATGGCTGATTTAATACGGAATTTATACATTCCTTCAAATATTTTTCACCATTATAAACAGGTATTACTACACTTATTTTCATTTGCCTTTCACCTTCACAATTCTGCTTAGAATAATCCCAAATGGAAATGCCAACACAACATATCCTTTTCTAGGTGCTTCTTTTATTGCATCCATCCATCTACCTGCCAAAATACAGCTTGAAACATAATGAATGGAATGTTTTAATTTAAATTTGAATGATGTATTATCAAATGAAAGATATAATTTTCTTGTCTCTGCAAAACTGTTGGGGCTGTTATAATATTGTTTTAACATGGAATTAGACATCCCACCTGGCTGATAATCTACATATTTCAGATTTTCATTTAGCACAAGAAAATCATATTTTTTACTGATTTCTAAATGCATATAATGCGGATTGAAATTCTTCTCTCCTTCAAAAGATTTCATTGGTGCTACTGCTTTGTATAATTCTGTCCTTATAACATTGGTTCGATCTCCATTGACAATCGGATATTTTCCTACCAACAGATCGATCAAATTAATAGTTTTCTGATCTGGCAGTGGATCACCAATCAGATGATCATTCAGGTCATAGTCTAACCCAATAATTCCTGCATATTGATCTGATCCATTTTCTTTCCAGAAATCAAGAATCTTTTCTACTGCCTGACCTGGCATATAATCATCGGAATCAACACATACCATTAACTCTGTTTGAGCTAATTCAATTGCTTTGTTGTAACCTGTGTGTAATCCGCCATTCTCTTTTTTTACATATTCTATTTTGAATCCAGCCTCCGTGTCTTTTAACAAATCTTGTACCACTTCTTCTGTATTATCTGTTGATCCATCATCAATGATCATCCAGAGAAAATCTTTTAATGTCTGCCGTTTTAAGGCTTCAAATGCTCTCGGCAAGAATTTCGCACGATTATAAGTTGGTGTAAATATTGTCAATGTTTCCATATATACTTCCCCTTGTATCTAGTATCTCTTTATCTTTGTATATAGCTTTAGAAATCGAATCAGATTATTATATCCAACAATTTTCTTTACATAATATTGCAGTTTGATCTTTGGATTCACGTGATAAGTAAGCAGCCAGCTGTAATCTTTCATTTCTTTCATGACTACTTTGATTCTGTCCTTGTCACCATCTACTAATGTATTACTTAATAATAATGTTCCATACTGATATGCCGCAAAATCATGATATAATTCATAGAACTTTGTTCCTTTTGGAATTTCCTGCCCAAATCTTACACATTTTTTAACATTATTACTAAGATCATAAATATTTTTATAAGAAATCGTATGTGTAATGGATTCACTTCTCTGACGATATACATAAGCTTCTGTATTGTTATATCCGATACTGCCACATTTAATCAGCATTCTTGCACACCAATCGATATCTTCGGAAGTAATTCCTTTTTCAAAATACAATTCATTTTTCTTTAGAAATGATGCAGATATCAGTTTATTGCATGCAGATGAAATATATAATCCCTCATTGATCAGACGTTCTAAAATCTGATCTTTTTCCTGCTGTTTGACGTCTTCGACAGATTTTAAGCATGGTACAAATTGTTTGGTATCTTCCATATATTTTTTGTAACGAAAATTCAAGATGTCTACTGGATACTGCTGCATTTGATTTGCAAGCTTTTCAACCATCGTGGGATCATCCCAATAATCATCACTGTCAAGAAATAAAACATAATCCCCACTACACTGTTTGATGCCCGTATTTCTTGTATCTGATAACCCCCCATTTTCTTTATGGATCAATTTAATTCTTGCATCTTGCTTGGCATACGATTCACAAATCTGTGGACTTGAATCTGTTGCTCCGTCATTAATTAATAAAATCTCCAAATTGTGATACGTTTGAGCAAGCACACTTTCTACACATTCTTTTAAATACTTTTCTGTATTATATACAGGTATGATCACGCTTATCTTCATTCTTGTTTCCCCTTATCCAACTATATCTATATATACAAATGTAAAATATCACTTTCGTATCCAAGTCCCCATGTAAGAACCATCTGGAAATAGAAAAACACCAAATAAAATGCCATACACAATAAAATTACCATCTTCCTGCTCCTCTCCGTAAACGCATGATGCATCAGCCATGGTAATAATATCAGATTATAAATATCAAAATATGTTGTTAATCGTCCAACTACCATTCCACTTGAAAATGTTGCAATAATATATAAGCAAAAATTTATTACAGACATATTAATACTAAAATTAATGAGTTTATTATTCTCATCTTCAATCGCATATCTTGCCATATAAGCGATCACACAAGGAATCATTGCTATTGCCAGTCGAATAATACTACTTCCTTTTCCTTGTGATGAAATATAATCAACATATCCCTTATACTGTGTTTCTGCTAAAAGATTTCCAAACAACGGAAATAACTTGTCAAAGCAGACTCCTGCAATCAACGAAAGAAATATGACTGTCCTCATTTTGGCACCCCATGGCTTTACATTTCTTAGAAAATATACTAACAATAAAATCAATGCAGATCCATGGATTGTCGAAAGCAATAAAATCAAAATCACATATTGAGTCCATTTTCCTTCTAATATCATATATGTTGCACAAAAGAATATCGTAACAACAATAAACTGTCTCATCCCATTAACAAAATAGGTAAACATAGTACTTGCGATCAATAAATAACAGCTTAATCCAAAGTATTCCGAATAACGCATTAAGCCAATCATCAATGCGACTCCGGATATAAGTGTGATCAGAAACAGCCATCCATGAAAATCATTTGAAATAAATTGTTTAAATAAAACCGATATTACAAAAAAACCTTTATCTTTATTCACAGATTTCAAATCCATTCCACTAATACTTGATGGATAACCTTTAAACATTTGTATATATGTCCCTGTATCCGCAATTCCACTTCTCAATCCACAGAAAAATATCACAACTGCAAAAAAGATGATTGCCTGACTCCAGTAAGCCTTTCTCTGATATCTTGTCCCATTCCATGTAATCCTTGCACTAGATTCATTCCAAAAACATATAATTGTCGCTAATAATAAAAACAACCAATAAATCTTCAATGTTCTTCCTTCCTTTACCTATCTTCCAAGTCCTTCCAAAGTCATCTCAACAACCTTCTCCTTATCAAACCTCTTCTCCATCACTTCCCGTGACTTCTCTCCCATCTGTTTCTTCTCTTCATAGGAAAATTCAATAAATTTCACCATCTTTTCTTCCAATCCTTTAACATCCTTCACATCCACCAGATATCCATTCTCGCCATCTCTTACAGCTTCCATACACCCATGAATCCTGCTGGTGATCAGTGGTCTTCCCATGGCTCCACATTCTAGCAGTGTATTTGCCATGCCTTCATGATACGACGGTAATACAAAGCAGTCACATTTCTTAATGAATGGTTTGACATCTTCCTGATAGCCATAATAATAAATGATACCATTTCTGACCAATGACTGGATTCGTTCCTTATAATCATCTTCCATTGGTCCTACGATATCAAACGATACTTCTGGGTAGATCTTCTTAATGTTCTTTGCTGCTTTGAACAGTTCTTCAACTCCTTTTTCTTTCATCACTCGTCCGATAAACAAGAACCTGATGTTTCTTGACTCTTCTGGGTATGGTGTCATCTTGTATTCATCAAGGTCAATCCCTGCTCCTGGAAGGGTGCATGTTCTGGATTCTTTGATAATATTATTTTCTATAAACACCTGCTTATTTCCTTCATTTTCAAAGAAGATTGTTTTTGCCTTTTTGCAGGATAGTTTATATAAAAATACGACGAGTTTCTTGATCATATTTTCATTCTGAAATGCAGTTCCTAATCCTGTGATATTGACTGCATATGGAATTCTTTTGAATCTTGCTGCGATCCCTCCGTAGATGTTTGGTTTGATCGTGTAGGTGATCACAAGGTCTGGCTTTATCTTGCCTAAGATGTTAAAGTATCTCATCATCAGTTTAAAATCTGTTGCTGGATTGATCCCTCTTCGATCTACCGGTGTTTCGATAAAATGACATCCCATTTCTTTTAAATTCTGTACTAACATTCCTTTTGGCAGGGATATATAGACTTCATTTCCTTGATCTATGAGCTTTTTGATCAGTGCTTTTCTGAATTTGTATAATCCTACGTCTAGGTTTGCTAAAATTAATATCTTCTTATTCTTCATCGTTTACTCTTCTCACTGGTACTCCAACATAAGTTCCTGCTTCGTTGATATCTTCGATCACTGTACTTCCTGCTCCCATGATCACTTCGTCTGTGATATGCAGTCCTTGTATGATCTGGCTTCCTGTGCCAATCTCTGTCTCAGTCTTTAAATGAACATCTCCTGACAGTAAAACTCCCGGATACAGGGTATTATAATCTCCAATCTCGTCATCATGCCCAACAATACTTCGATTGCAGATCAGGTTAAAATTACCAATCTCTATATTCGTTGTCATAATAACGGATGTACAAATGATATTTCCTTGTCCTAGATGCACTCTTTGTGATGTAATCACGGATGGATCGATCAGATTAGGATACCATAAGTTTGGATTTGGCAGACATTTTAAAACGAGTTTTTCACGGACTTTTGCATTGCCTATAGCGAAGGCAACGGCAAGTTTTTGTTCTTTGTCGTATTCTTCGAGGTATTTCATTCCTCCAAGAATCGGATAGCCATCTATAATGCTGCCTTGCTGGATTCCATCGTCTATGTATCCAAGAATCTCATATGTTGGTTCTTCTTCGTTGATCCGTTCGATCAGCCACTGAGTATCTCTTCCCATACCACCGGCTCCAACGATCACGATTGGTTTTATCTTTGGTTCTTTACTCATATAACCCATCCTCATTCTTCTTCCAATAGCATTCCATTCCTAATGCTTTCGGTGCAATAAAATCTTTCTCGATATCATCTCCGACAAATGCCATGTTCCTGCATGGTATTTCTAATCGTTTTCTCATGATCAGAAATGGAAGATCATTTGGTTTCCTGAATTCCATGACATTTCCATGTCCTGCAAGTTCGTCTGTGATCAGTATCTCGTCTGCCATTTTATCTAACCCCAGAGCTTCTATCTTGGCTCGCTGTACTTTTGGTGTTCCATCAATCAAGATCCCAATACCTCGCTTTTGCGTGTGTAGTTCAAAGAATAATTCTTTGACTCCTTCATACAATGAAATCTCTGGTTTATGGTCCCTGATGGCTTCTCTGCATTTTAATAATAATTCATCCGAATACATTCCTGCATCTTTTAATACCGTTTCCAGTGGCGGCTGCCCTTTTTCCAGTGCTGCGCATAACTTATTAAAGATATTGTTCACTTCTGGAAGCATTCGTTCTACCACTCGGAAACTGCTTCGTACATAATCTTTCTCTGAGTATAATGTGTCATCCAGATCAAAGATCACTGAACCAATTTCCTCGTCTAAATGATACAGATCTTTAAAATCATGAATCTCTACAATCGGTTCTTCTCTTGTATTTAAACATACACTTTTTTCAAATCTTGTGAAAATAACATTGTCATCGGCTGCATCCTCTTTGTATTCCATTGGTTCACCTAACATCATGGAGAGTGCTGCATATGGTGCGTCGGCTCCTGCCTTGATTGATACGGTGTTTGCCTGATGATACCATGGTTCCATTCGGATAAAATAATCTTTGTCTGTATGTTCTTCACGAAGCATAAAGATCGTCATCCATCCGGATGGCCTTAATTTTTTTATCACTTTCTTTGCTTCTTCTACGATCTTGTGATCTCTTACAACTCTGTATCTTGCACTTTCTTTTCCCTCGACTTCTTCCTTTGCCCTTGGTGTGATGTAAACCGGGCTTCCGTCTAGATTGCAGAATACGTCGATCTCATACATCTTCCCATTTAAAAATGGACGTATCGTGTAATTCGCGTATTTTGATGCATGAAAACTTAATTCTTGTTCATCATGGATCATGATGCTTTTCTCCAGATTATCCATCTCATCCAATACTGCAAACATTGCTGGGAATCCTTGTGTATAGTCATTGGCACTGCTTACGACCTGTGGTGCGTTAAGACCACATTCTTCAAAGAAACGAGCTGTCCAGCGTTTGTTGCTGCACAGCAGAGCTAATTCTTCATTTGCAATGAGAACTTCTGTTCCAACAGCTTCAAATTCGCTGGCTCTTTGTGACAGGATAAAAACGTCTTCTTCTGTTCTTGGAATGAGCAGAGCGATCTTCTCCTGTTTACAGATATGTAAGAGTTCTGTGACATAACCTTCTTCCCCTGGCTGTGGAACCTGATAGTGCTTATGGCAGCGATATAATGCTGGCGCTTCCAGTGAATGATCGCAGCCGACAAATGTTACTTTCACCCCTAATCTGCCGGCAGCATAGCGGAAGGTATCGATAAATTCGACCTGATCTGCCACGCTTGAAAATAAGATCTTTAAGTGTCCTGCTTTCTTGTATTTGGAAAACTGGTCTTTCTTTGTTCCCTGAAAGGCATACATTGTCACAGATTCCTGTGCACTGATTCCTGCTCTTTTTAAGACTTTGGTCACAGTCTTTAATATGATCTTGATGTCGGTAAGAAATGAAATGTTATCCACATATTCAAGGTCGAATTCAAACTTTTCTTCCCAGCTGATGGCATTTCTCCCATTCACCTGTGCAAGTCCAGTCAGTCCTGGTCTTACATCTGCACGTCGTTTCTGTCTTGCACTGTAGAAATCTATGTATTGTTTCAATAATGGTCTTGGCCCGACAAAACTCATATGTCCAAATAAGATATTGAAGAATTCAGGTAATTCATCAAGACTCGTGGATCTTAACATCTGACCAAATCTTGGAAGACGTTCTTTGTCTGGCAGCAGATCACCATTCTCATCGACGGCGTCTGTCATACTTCTGAACTTGTAGAGTGTAAATATTTCGTTATGATATCCCGGTCTTTCTTGTTTGAAGATCACGGGGCTCCCTAATTTGATCCTTACTAACAGTGCTGTGACAAGCAGGATCGGGCTTGATACAATGATACAGCACAGTGACAATATGATGTCAAAAAATCGTTTGATATATTTGTGATACATCTTTATATATACTCCGTTTACATTTTGTTCTTATCGGTCCAGTACGGATCTTATAATCCCTATGATCCGATCCATATCTTCTTTTGTATTCTTAATATCACTTGGAAGACATAATCCGCGATCAAAGATATCTTCTGATACTGGTTTCTTATCATCTTCGTAATGAGAATAGAATTCACACCCTTTAAATACTGGCTGTTGATGTAATGGTTTCCAGATCGGACGGCTTTCGATATTCTCTCTTTCCAAAGCTTCTATGATATCTAATGGTTTTGTCTTACTCTCTTCATCGATCGTCATGCATGATAACCAGAAGTTTGGTTCACTGCATGTTTCATATGGATTCATATGCACTTGTTTATAATCCTTGAAAGCATCTTTGTATGTCTCATAGATTGCTTTTTTCTTCGCAATGTGTTCATCCAGATGCAGAAGCTGACCTCTTCCAACTCCCGCTGTGATATTAGACATTCGGTAGTTATATCCGATTTCCTTGTGTTCATAATGTCGGACCGGTTCTTTTGCCTGTGTTGCCAGGAATGTTGCATGCTTGATGTATTCTTCATTCTCTGATGCGATCATTCCACCGCCTGATGTCGTGATGATCTTATTTCCATTGAATGAAAATCCTGCCATGACTCCGAATCTTCCTGTCTGGACTCCTTTATATGTTGCTCCCAGACTTTCTGCAGCATCTTCGATCAGTGGAACTTTATATTCTTCACAGATTGCTTTGATCTCGTCTACCTTGGCTGGTGTTCCATAAAGGTGTGCAACGATCACTGCTTTTGCTTCTTTATGTTCTTCCAATGCTCTTTTCAATGCCTGTGGTGACATATTCCATGTCTCTGGTTCAGAATCCACGAATACAATCTTGCCTTTTTCGTAGGCGACTGGATTCGCTGTTGCAGCAAAAGTCAGCGAAGGACATATCACGGTATCTCCTTCCCCGACTTCTAATAATTTCACCGCCAGATGCAGTGCTGCGGTTCCTGCGCTTAGTGCACTGCAGTGTGCGATTCCTGTATACGCTTCCATCTCACGTTCAAAGCCATTGACATTTGGCCCAAGTGGTGCGATCCAGTTGGTGTCAAATGCTTCCTGCACAAACTTCTGTTCTTCCCCATGCATCGTTGGTGATGCCATATATATACGTTCTTTCATGCTGTCTCATCCCCCTGTCATTTTGTCTGTTGATTTGTCTGTTTATATGTATACTCTGGAACTAATCTTTTTACAACTTCACGGATATTCGGATCTTCGGAAAATGCCGCATGATCTAATTCAGCGATCAGTTCACTAAATTGTTCTGTCTCCATCATCCTTGGACTTCCAATGAAAATTCGTTTGTTCTTTGTCTCTTTTTTATTCTCCTCATCGATCAGAAGTTCTTCATACAGCTTCTCCCCTGGTCTTAAGCCAGTAAACTGGATTTCTATATCTTCTCCTGGTGTAAGTCCTGATAAACGGATCATATTCTTCGCAAGATCTAAGATCTTGACTGGTTCTCCCATATCAAGGATAAATATTTCCCCGCCTTCTGCGTAAGCTCCTGCTTCTAACACCAGACTGACGGCTTCTGGGATCGTCATAAAGTATCGGATGATCTCTGGATGTGTAACTGTTACCGGACCACCATTGGCAATCTGCTTCTTGAACAACGGAACGACACTTCCGTTACTTCCAAGAACATTTCCAAATCTTACAGCAACGTATTCTGTATCGTATAAGCTGTTCATGTATTGAATGACCATCTCGCAGATCCTCTTGGAAGCGCCCATGATATTTGTCGGTCTTACTGCCTTATCCGTGGAGATCAGTACCATTCTCTTTACGCCGCTCATTCCTGCTTCTTTGGCTATGTTAAATGTACCAAATACATTGTTCTTGATCGCATCATGCGGGCTGTCTTCCATCAATGGCACATGCTTATGTGCTGCTGCATGAAATACGATATCAGGCTTATAATCTTCAAAAATATTGTGTATTCGCAGATGGTTCTGGACAGATACGATCAATACTTTCAAATCTAGATCTGGATGTGTTCTCTTTAATTCCATCTGGATCTCGTAGGCGTTGTTCTCATAATTATCAATGATCACTAACTTCTTCGGCTGATATCTTGCGATCTGTCTGCAGATCTCACTTCCGATCGATCCGCCTCCCCCTGTGACAAATACGACTCTGTCTTTGACATAGCTCATGATTGATGGAAGATTGGCTTTCACTGGCTCTCTTCCAAGCAGATCTTCAATCTCTACTTCTCTTAGAGCAGATACTGTAACTTCACTGTTGATCAGCTGATATAAGCCCGGAAGAATACTCAGACGGCATCCTGTCTGCTTGCAGATCTCAAGGATGTCCTTGCGATCCTTGGGTTCTATTGTCGGAATTGCCAAAATGATCTCTTCAACATCAAATTTAACTGCATTGCGCAGGATCGTATTACGATTGCCAACCACTGGTATCCCAGATAAATATGTTCCTTTCTTCGCTGGATCATCATCTATGATGCAACGGATCGTTTTAGTCACATATGTACTCTTTTTGATCTCATTTAAAATGATGCTTCCTGCTTCTCCTGCTCCGATCAACATTACCGGAACTTTCTTCTTGCCAATGTCATTCACTTTGAGTGGTTCACTTCCCTGAATCAATCGGACAAGTAATCGGATAAAAAACATTCCCAACAGCAGATATACCAAATACAAGAAATAGTAACTTCTTGGTATCTCCCATTGTAACATATAAATTCCGATCAGCTGGAAAGCTGCTGCGATCACAGCTGCTTTAACGACATTAATAAAATCGGAGACTCCTGCATACTTCCATTGCGTTGAATACAATCGATATGCCATAAAGATCACAATACTGCAAAAGAGATTCAACGGCATGTATTTTGCAGCATTTTTCAAAAAAATCGATGCGATCTGTGATGGATAGAATTCAAATCGCGTTAATAATGCAAGATATGATGCTATGATCATCATTATGATATCTGAAATTCCAAGTATCATATTCCATTTTTTTCTTTGGATGATTGTTTTTAATTTCTTCATATACTTTCCCCTAACATATGCTCTCACATATTTGTTTTAAACCTATTATACCATTCCTTTTCTTAATTTCCTATATCTACTCCTGCCCATTTCCTGCTTTTTGGTAATTTTTTCTTAAAATACAGCAAAAAGAGATGGAAAAATCTATATTGTTTTGATCTTTCCATCTCTTTCTATGTTAAAATTTTATCTTTTTATACGTTGATCTCAGCTGTTAATCCAAGTACTTCTTTATTCTCTTCCAGAATTGGATTGATCACTTCATTCACAAATTCTTCTGTCTGCTGTGGTGCACGTCCTACGAAGTTCTCTGGTTTCATGATTGCCTGTAACTGCTCCATGTTCATACCAAATGCTGGGTCTGCTGCGATTCTTTCTAACAGATCGTTTGCTTTTCCTTCTTCTTTGACAACTTTTCCTGCTGCCATAGAATGTACACGGATCTTCTCATGAAGTTCCTGTCTGTCTCCACCAGCTTTTACTGCATCCATCATGATATTCTCTGTTGCCATGAATGGAAGTTCGCTTCTTAAACGGCTTTCGATAACCTTAGGGTATACAACTAATCCGTCTACAACGTTTAAGTAAAGGTCTAAGATACCATCGATCGCTAAGAATCCTTCTGGTACAGATAAACGTTTGTTGGCTGAGTCATCTAATGTTCTTTCAAACCACTGTGTAGATGCTACTAATGCTGGGTTCATGGCATCTGACATTACGTAGTTTGCTAAGGAAGCGATTCTTTCACTTCTCATTGGGTTTCTCTTATATGCCATTGCAGATGATCCGATCTGGTTCTTCTCAAATGGTTCTTCTACTTCTTTTAAGTGCTGAAGAAGTCTGATGTCGTTTGAGAACTTATGAGCAGACTGTGCGATTTGGCTTAATACATTGATCACACGGGAATCAACTTTTCTAGAGTATGTCTGTCCAGATACTGGCTGGCATTTGTCAAATCCCATCTTCTTGGCGATCATTCCATCGATCTTCTTGATCGTTTCGTGGTTTCCTTCGAATAACTCTAAGAAACTTGCCTGTGTTCCTGTTGTTCCTTTTGATCCTAATAATCTCATGTTAGCGATCACGTGATCAAGATCTTCTAGATCATATACGAGATCCATCAGCCAAAGGCTTGCTCTCTTACCTACTGTTGTAGGCTGTGCTGGCTGAAAATGTGTAAATCCAAGTGTTGGAAGATCTTTGTATTTCATTGCGAATTTGGATAATTCGTTGATCACATTTAATAATTTTACTCTGACAAGCTTTAATGCTTCTGTCATGATGATGATGTCTGTGTTATCACCAACATAGCAGGATGTTGCTCCTAAATGGATGATTCCTTTTGCCTTTGGACATTGTACTCCGTATGCATATACATGAGACATAACATCATGACGGACTAATTTTTCACGTTCTTTTGCTACATCGTAGTTGATGTCTTCTGCATGTGCTTTTAATTCGTCGATCTGTTCCTGTGTGATATCAAGTCCTAATTCTTTCTCTGTCTCAGCAAGTGCGATCCATAACTTTCTCCATGTCTTAAACTTCTTGTCTGGAGAAAAGATGTACTGCATCTCTTTGCTTGCATAACGTTCTGATAATGGGCTCTGGTAACGGTCGTTCATAAAAATCTCCTTATCCTTATCTTTCAAAATTTCCACGAATATCTCTTGTTGGCGGTTTCATTGGATACTCACCTGTGAAACATCCTTTACAGATTGGTAATCCCTGTACCATCTGTGAAAGTCTCTCTTCTCCTAAGTATCCTAAACTATCTGCTCCGATCACTTCACAGATCTCGTTGATCGATCTGTTATATGCGATCAGCTGTTCTCTCTCTGGAATATCAGTTCCAAAGTAGCATGGCCACAGGAATGGTGGGGAACTGATCCTTACGTGAACTTCTGTCGCTCCTGCATCGCGTAACATCTTCACAATGCGGTCACTTGTTGTTCCTCGTACGATGGAATCATCGATCATGATGACTCTCTTTCCTTTGACTGCTTCTTTTAAAACATTTAACTTGATCTGCACGCTTGATTCACGGCTGCTCTGTCCTGGTTTGATGAAAGTTCTTCCAACATAACCGTTCTTGACAAACGCGGTTCCATATGGGATTCCTGACTCTAAGGAATATCCAAGAGCTGCTGCATTTCCTGATTCTGGTACTCCGACAACCAAGTCTGCTTCTACCGGTGAATCCTGTGCGAGGTATCTTCCTGCCTGAATTCTTGAGTGGTATACCCCAACCCCGTCAATCTCACTGTCTGGTCTTGCAAAATAAATGTATTCAAAGATACATCTTGCTGTTTTTTCCTTTGGAATACATAAATCACAGTCTGACTGAATTCCATCCTTTGTGATCGTTACGATCTCTCCTGGATTCACATCACGGATAAATTCTGCTCCGATCGTATCTAATGCACAGCTTTCAGATGCTAATACATAAGCATTATCTCTCTTACCGATACATAATGGCTTAAATCCATATGGATCTCTTGCCCCGATCAGTTTCCTTGGTGACATAACGATCAGGGAATATGCACCTTTGATCTTCTGCATTGCTCTGGCTACTGCCTTCTCAATTGATGATGTATTCACGCGTTCTCTTGCGATATGATATGCGATAACTTCGGAATCGATCGTTGTCTGGAAAATAGCTCCTGTCTTTTCTAATTCTTCGCGAAGTTCTATTGCATTGATCAGATTACCATTATGTGCAAGTCCTAAAGTACCTTTTACATAATTTAAAACCAGTGGCTGGGCATTCTCAGGAACACTCTCTCCTGCTGTTGAATACCTTACATGCCCCACACCGATATCTCCCTTTAATGCCTGAAGGGAATCTGGTGTAAACACTTCATTACATAATCCCATACCTTTTTGAGATGTGACATTACGTTTTGGACCATTCGTATCAGAAACTGCAATTCCGCAGCTTTCCTGACCTCGATGCTGAAGTGCAAACAATCCATAATAGATCGTTGACGCTACATCATTGCCATCGAAATCGTAGATACCGAAAACTCCACATTCTTCTCCCAACTTATCAAAGTTCTCTCTGCTCATCGTGATCTTTTGACCTTTCTGTTATACAATCTTTAGTTTCGTTTGTAAAATACACATTTTTGATAGTAACATATTCATTTTAAATCTGCAAGCATCCCTGTTATTGATTCTCTTTTAATAATGTAGTATCTGGAGGGATCTCTCCTCGCTTAAGCTTTGTATATATGATCCTTCTTACAGATTTATCTATTCTTGATTCTTTGATCTTGCCACTTTTTAGTGCCTTCTCAATTGCCTTGTATGCTTCTTTATAGTTATCCGGCATCACGATCAGGTCAACTCCTGCCTGAATTGCTTTCACTGCTGCTTCTCCGGAACTATAGTTATCTGTGATCGCTTTCATGTTCATCGCATCGGTCATGATAACGCCCTTATATTCAAGTTCATCTCTTAGAATATCTGATACAACTCTGCTGCTCAGGCTTGAAGGCTCCTTCTCATCTGTCACATTAGACAGCATCAGATGTGACACCATCACTGCATCAGCTTTTGCCTTGATTCCTGCTTTAAATGGTTTAAAATCTGTATCTCTTAATGTATTGATCGTCTGATCGGTCTCTGTGCTTCCGCGGTGTGTGTCTCCTCCAGTCTGTCCACTTCCTGGAAAATGCTTTAATGTCGCTGAGATCTGTTGTTTCTGCATGTTCTTTACCAGTGTTGTAATAATATCAGCAACTTTCTTTGAGTCTGTGCCAAAGCTTCGGTCTCCGATCTCTGTGTTATTCTTATTCGTTAAAACATCTGCGACTGGTGCAAGATTCATATTAAATCCAAGCTCTTTTAATTCCTTTCCCTGTGTCTTTCCCATCTGCGCGATCTTCTTGTTATTGTAAGTTCTTCCAACTTCCTGTGCAGATGGATATACTGTCATCTTCATCTTGGGATTTGATGCGACTCTTGAAACCTGTCCACCTTCCTCATCCACTGCCATAAATAGTGGAATATAGGAGGCATCTTGAAGCTCATCCGTCATCTTCTTTGTCTGATCAGGTGTGTTGATATTCTTCGCAAACATGATCACCCCACCTGCTGGATACTTCTTCAATGTCTTCTTCATCTGACTCGTCACGCTTGTCTGATTCTTGCTTTCTGCCTCATCTAATTGATAAACAGATACCATAAATAGTTGTCCGATCTTATTCTTTAAGGACATCTCCTTCGTGATATCTTTTGCCATTCCCTGCAGGGTTGTTTCATCCAGATCTTCTGTCTTGAGTTTCTTTGTTGTACTCTTCTTCCCGCATCCTGCTGTCATGACAAGCATCAATACAAGGACAAGGCTGATTAAACGTCTCTTCATTCTTTCGTGTCCTTTCCGTGCATGCTCTTTTCTTTTTATTATACCAGAAGCATTTGTTTGTATCAAATGCTGTTACGTCCTATTTCTAATAGTAAGAAAGAATCCTGCTTTGCAGGATTCTCCGCCTGCGGCGGGTCGCTTCAGCGACAAATTTCCCTTCCGCCGCAGTGCGATCCTGCCCGGAAGGCTTTTTTCTTATTTCATAGGGGATTTCATCGAAATTTCCTATGAAATAAGAAAAAAGCCCCTCCAGATCTTAATGTCTGAAGAGACTTTAAAAGCAGATGTCTCCAAATACGCAACCGTTCCATAAGTCACCATGTATCAAAACTTCATGAAAAAAAGGATTTAAAAACCACTCTCTCAAATGGTCTATTTGCATATTGTCGACACCACTAGTATATACTTTTATATTTATGTTTTCTACCCTTTCAACATAGTTTTTTACAATTTTTTCAATTTTGTCAAAAAACATATGAAATCTATTTGTTTACATCTAAATGTTGTTTAAATTGTATAGTAACCAGGAATTGATCTCCGTCTATTCTTATCGAAAACTCTCCTCCACAATTCTTTGTAAAACTGTCTGCGATGGAAAGTCCTAATCCGTTTCCTTCGCTGGTACGTGATTTTTCCGCTCTGGCAAACCGTTCCATGATCTCTTCTTCTGTAAAATTCATCTCATAGGATGCTGTGTTTATAACTTCTAATTTTATATTTTGATCTGCTTCGGTGATCCTTAGGAAGATTCTGGTTCCTTTCAGGGAGTATTTTAAGGCATTTTCTATGACATTTTGTACCACTCGGTACATGCGGCTGCTGTCTCCGATAAATCTTGTGTGTGTAGCTTCGCACTGATATCTGATCGCAAATCCAGATTCTTCTATCTGATCTGCCATATCCCCCAGTGTCTGTTCTACCAGACGTTTCATATCCATTTCTTCCAGATCTACTTTCGCATCTCCACTTGTTGCTTTCGCAAGTTCAAATAGGTCAGAAATGATGGATTTTAAGCGTTCGGTCTTGTTGATCAGGATGGTTACATAATCTCTTGATTCTGCAGATAATGTCTGATCTCTGCTTAAGAGATCGACGTATCCGATGATAGAAGTCAGCGGTGTCTTCAGATCATGTGATACATTTGTGATCAGATCGATCTTCATTCTCTCGCCCTTCATCTGTGTTTCTAATGCTTTTTCCATTCCCTGCCCGATATTGGTCAGTTTCTGACTGTATTCATAATACGCAGATTCTTTTGAAATATCGGTCGTTGCCGTCAGTTCTCCATTGGAAATACGTTCGATCTGATCGACAAGCATGCTTAAATCTCTCTGTTCTTCTGCATATTTGTCTGAATATCTTGAAAAATATCTGATAAGAAAAACAAAGATGACTGCTGCTATAAACAAGAGTGGGGATGAAATATCCATTCCACTCATTCCCATGATGATACAAGCAAGTGTACCGACAGTTAAAATATATCGTAAGACCCTGTACTGTCTGATCCTGTCTCTTGCATGTTTTTCTGCAAATGACATCGCTTCATCTTCCAGCTTTCTTCTTGTCTTTGCGTGACGGCTCCATTTTCGAAAATATCCTAGACAAAATGTTGAATCCAGAAGATTCTTCTGGCGAATCCTCCATACCGTTGTCTGAATGCATACAGCAAATGCCATGATGAAAAATGGAACTGAGATATAACTTAGCGTCATAATCATCTCGATCGTTGAACCTGTGATCACGCCCTGTGTATATTCTATCGTATATTCCCAGATCGCAAAGCATAATGCGATTGCCAGTCCAAGCAGCGTAATTGCTGTCACTAGTATGATCTCCCACCAGAGCCTGTCAAGCCCTCTAAAAAATCTGGTTCGCTTTTCCTGAAGTGCAAATAAGATGCACAGAAGGATCGTTCCAATCACTTCGATGATCGAAACAATGATGATCGTTTTGATTCCCATCGTGATCTGTTTTGTTGATCCTTTTCGGAAATTTTCAATCTCTGTTAGTGCTTTTTTTGTCAAAGAAATCTCAATGTCTGCATTTTCCAGACGCTGATTCTTCTCATCATTGATCAGAAGCTGTTCTGGGAATATATCCCGCAGTGTATAATTATCTCCTGAGAATTCATAGTATTCTGTCTGAGGCACAATGTACTCACTGTACTCATCGTAATCATCATACGGATCCCATCCTTTGAAACTTCCGTCTTTGTTTAGTTTCTCTGTCTTGTCTCTTTCTATATGAAAATGTTCAATCCTGCCCCCAGTATAGTTCGCATTTTCTGTTCCATATGTTGATGTTGTCGTTACCATCTTTTTATCATATGGTTTAACCTTCATCGTTACTTTCACAAACGATTCTTTTTTTATCTTATTCAGTAAACTTTCTGATACATGATTTGCCTGTGTATAATAGACTTTATTACTTTCTTGATCTGCCCATTTATCAAACAGTGATATCTGTGTATTTTTGATATAGTCTGATTGATCCTGTTCATCCAGACTGAAGCTATTATCCCCTGCCAATGCCATGTTATGGATCGTGTTGAGTCCATATATCCCTGACAGGGTCATGGCAATCATCACAAGTGTGATCAATATCTTGTTAGTCCATTTTCTCGATCTTGTATCCAATTCCCCACACCACCTTTAAATATCTTGGATTTTTTGCATCTATTTCTATTTTCTCGCGGATACGACGGATATGGACCATAACGGTATTCTCTGTCGCATAGGCTTCTTCGTTCCATACACGTTCGTAGATCTCATCTGCTGAGAATACTCTGCCAAGGTTGTTCATCAGAAGGCTTACGATCTTGTATTCGGTTGCAGTGAGTTTCACTGGCTCTCCGTCTACCATCATTCTTTTTCCTTTCATGTCAAGGATCAATCCGCCATTGATGATCTGTTCCTTATTGCTTTCTGCGGCGTTCATTCCTCCAAACTGCATGTATCTTCGCAGCTGGGATTTCACTCTCGCTACTAGTTCATCTGGGCGGAATGGTTTGCTGATATAGTCGTCGGCTCCCATAGATAGTCCCAGAATCTTATCGCTTTCTTCTGTCTTGGCTGAAAGAATGATGATCGGGATGTTCTTGCTTTCCCTGATCTTCATCGTTGCGGATAGTCCGTCCATCTTCGGCATCATGACATCTATGATCATAAGCTGGACTTCTTGTTCCATCAGGACATCCATGGCTTCCAGACCATCATATGCCGTTATGATTTCATAGTCTTCCATTTCCAGACGTTTCTTGATCGCTCCTACGATCTCTTTGTCGTCGTCAACGACCAGGATCTTTGGCTGATTCATACTTTTCCTCCTCGTATCTTTGATGGTTTTAGTGTATCAGGTGGTTCTTTCGTTTCTATAGATATAATTCTTACGAATTTCTTAATGTGACTTCCTTAATTATAGTAACTTCCAGAGTAATTATCAATATCCTGTCCAGTGACCGTAGGAGCACACCTGCATTTAATGAATGGCAAGATATTGATAATTATTCTCATTTGCAGTTATTGTTCACTAACCTTTCGTGTGGTATCATATTTTTCAACAGTTAGAGTTTTCTAACTACATACACGCTATTATTTTATATTACAGAAAACGGAGGAAAAACTATATGCGTAAAAGATTAATCGGGAAAGCCTTTGCTATCGCTATGAGTGGTGCAATGGTTTTAACTGCGACTCCTGTGACAGCTAATATCTTTAATGTTGCTCACATTGTTAAGGCTGCTGATGAACAGTCTGATGAATATGTTTATTGCTATGTTGGTCTTACTTGGGCTGAGTATTGGGCGAATGAAGGGGTTTATAATGCTAATAATACTTCAAGCTCTGATGTAGAAGATTCTCATTATGAAAAAGATAAAGGTGGATACGACGTTGTTACTCGTGCAACCACAAATCACGGACTTCACAGAGGAAGTTTCCAAGGAAATGCAGTCATTGAAGCAAAAGCTTCTGATGGTACTACAAAAGAATTTTCTGTTTCTCACTGGAGTAAAGATGGTAAAAAATTCTATCAATCATCCACAGATGCTACAGGTGTAAGCTATGCTAAGGGAACTATTACTGATACTGATGGTACGCAATATAAATTAACTTCTTATGAAGTAAAAGGTACAAAATATGTTCCTGTTAAAGTAAAAACTACAGATTTAGATGCATTAAAAGCAAACCACACTGTTGTTGAAAATGGTGGAACTCTTGTTGGTGGTTATGGTGAAAACCAATTAAAATCTTACCAAAAAACTGCAAATGTTACAGCTAACACTTACGGTTTAAAAACTGCTACAAAACAGGAAGATGGTTCATTTATTTTTTCTGCAAGAAGTAACGAAGGAACAGAATCCGGTGTTAAAGATGAGGCATTAAAAGAAGCAACCGGTGTGACTCCAAACTTACGTTCTGGAGACGCTGTTGGTTCTTATGGTGAGACTTTACGTCTCGACCTAAATGGAGATTACGGTGATCTTGGTGCTAATCTTCAGTCTGTAAAATGGACTTTCTATGGAGATGACAGTACTTATACAACTCCAGTAAAAACTTATGGTACAAAATTTGCTGCTGATAACTGGATGCATAAATCAATGGGAATTCAGCTTGGTTTAACAGAATCTGCTCGTTTTGATCTTTCTGGAGATGCAGCAGTAGGATACTGGAGTGTTACTGTTTCCGCTTTAGGTTATAAAGATTATACATATAAATTCCATGCAGACAAAGAAAACATCGCTCAGCACGTTGTAATTGCTTCTGATAGTGATGAAGTAAAAGCTTTACAATCTACAATAAAAACTGCTGATTCTTATCTTGAAAAAGAAACTGAATACTGTGCTAAGCCATATTCTGATTTTAAAACAGAATATAAAGAAGCTCAGGATGCTTTAAAACATGACACATTATATAAAGCTAATATCCTTGAAGCAAATACCCACCTTTCCAATGCTATTGAATCATTAACAAAACCTGAATATAAAGAAGTTGTAAAAGCTGCAACTTTAGAAAAAGATGGTTCCATTGATGATACATGTGTAAATTGCGGTGATGTTAGAAAATCTACTCCAATCGCTAAAATTGCATCTATCGATTTAGATAAAACTTCTTTCACAGAAAATGGACAGGCTCAGAAACCTTCTGTTACTGTAAAAGATAGTACTGGTGCTGTAATTTCTGCTGATAATTATACAGTTTCTTATTCTGACGCTAACAGCACAAAAGCTGGAACTTACAAAGTAACAGTTAAATTTAATGGAAAGAAATATGCTGGTACAAAAGAATTATCTTATACAATTTCAGCTAAACCAGCAGCTACAACTACTGTAACAAACGCAGCAACTGTGAAAGCTCCTGCGAAGACAACTGTGAAATTAAGCAAAGCTAAGAAGACTTCTATCAAAGTATCTTGGAAGAAAGTTTCCGGAGTTGCTGCTTACCAGATTCAGTACAGCACATCTAAGAACTTTAAGAAAGCAAAAACAGTCAAAGTTTCTGCGAAATCTGCTTCTAAAGTCTTAAAGAAGCTGAAAAAGAATAAGAAATATTATGTAAGAGTTCGAAGCTACAAAGTAACAAAAGTAAACAACAAATCTAAGAATGTTTACTCTGCTTGGTCTGCTAAAAAAGCTTTAAAAACTAAAAAGAAATAATTTCTCTTAAATAATATCAATTACATCTCAATCTTAATATTATTAAATAAAATAGGAACTGCATTTGGTCTGCGGTTCCTATTTTATTACTTATTCTATGTTTCTTTTTTACCGTTGATAAATTGATGATATTCTATTTTGAAAATTATTTATTGATAATCCCATAGATTTCATCAACTGATAACTCTGGATTTTGTTTGATCATTTCGTAAATCGGCTGAACAAATTCTATACTTTCCATAAGATCATCTATTATCTTCTCCATAGAATCTCCTCTTTGGGATTTTTTTTGAATGAGTAGAATTTTATTCTTGATTTCTCCTTTGATTTCTCCTTCTCTTCTTCCTTCTATCCTTCCTTTTTCTTCTAATTCCTCTAGCGCCTTGCACATATTCATCTTCCCGTTACCGAAAACTTATAAAAAGTTATAAACCTTTATGTTTCATTCCTACTTCA
>OGQB01000463.1_pt1 | contig 42046 bp, 30 predicted proteins | sample 1553071 | NCBI WGS metagenome assembly OGQB01 (sample SAMEA2580284, study PRJEB22360) | human gut metagenome | biome: human gut; feature: human-associated habitat; material: faeces | place: Denmark | collected 2008/2010
CCGCCTCACCGAGCATCATGGCTGAAGCCAGAGCAATGCACAGACATTTTCTCGCAATGTTCTTTCTCATAATATCCCCTTTCCTTTTCTATCTTTAAAATAAAGACATGTTCTCTTTTATTTTAAATTCCCGGAGCCCCTTAGTCAATGTGGATAAACCACAGATTCATTTGTCTATAGACGACAATAGAGACCGGGCATAAAACCTCGGTCTCTATCAGCTTATCCATATTCAAATATATCGCGTGCAGCTTACTCCTCTGTGGCTGCCTCAGATGCATCTGTTGCAGTTGCCTCCACCTGAACTGATCTGTTCATGAGATAGTCAAGCACGTTCTCCTCTGTGGCATAGAACATCAGGTCTGACTCTGAGTAATACTTGTCCACGTCTGAGTCATTCTCCAGATTGTTCTTGTCCATAACCTTCTGTCTGTACGCCTTTATGTCTGCGTTATCGGCGATGAGGTCATTGTCCATTGCTATGCATGACACAACGATCTTCTCCTTCATGACGTTCTCAACTGTGGTGTGAAGGTACTCAAGGAATGATGCCTCGTCCTCATATCCATAGAAATACTTCATATATGCCTCGAAGTCGATTCCGTAGTTGTCTGCGGCACTTCTCACATTTGACACCATGGACTGAATGTAGGAAGCTACCTCATCCTCAGGATACTTGTCAAATGTAACCTTCTCCTCAACAGCCTTGAGAACAGAAGCTCTGTCTGTCTCGTCCGCAGAATCGTCCTTGTTCTTCTGAACATCTTCCTTCAGATGTGCTGTGTAGTCATCGGTTGTTGTGTACTCACCATCAGTAGCCTTCTTGACCAGTGCGTCTGTGTACTCAGGCACCGTGGTAACTGATATATAATTGATCGTAACCTTGTACTCTGCTGTAAGTCCGGCAACTGTTGTGTCGCTGTAATCATCAGGATATGTCACTGTGATCGTCTTGACATCACCCGGCTTGCTTCCTATGAGCTGATCGTCACTGCCATCACCAAGAGTGTTATTTCCCATGGTCAGTGTGTAATCTGTCTTGCTGTCCTTCTCTGTTCCTGAGACAGTCTCAACATAGTCCACATTGATCTTGTCGCCATCTGCCACTGTGCTGGTCTTATCCTCTGTAGTCTCAGAATTGTCACTGCAAAAACTGCTTATCGCACTGTTTACATCGTCCTCGGACACCTCTCTCGATGCCGGAACATATTCGATATCAGTGTATGCCGCCTTGTCTATGGTCGCACACTTTGAAAACTTCTTAAACTGGCTCTTTGTGTCATTGCTGCCACAGCCTGTCATCAGGCCTGCGCACATGACTGCCACCATTCCTGCTGCAAATATCTTCTTTACTCTCATATCTTTCTCCGTACCCCTTTACTTACTCTTCAGCCTGCTCTGCGTCAGCCGCCTCTGTTGACTCTGTGGTCTCTGCAGCCTCAGTTGTTGCTCCAGTTGTCGCCTTTGCATTGTCCATAAGGAAGTTCATGACCTTCTCTGCCAGAGCGTTGTACTTTATCTCAACGTCTGTAAGATTCTGTCTGAGCGTAGACTCATCAACACTGTTCTTCGTTGCATAATCAGCTATATACTTATCAGCCTCGTCATCTGTGACACTGATATTCTCCTTCTTGGCAATGGCACATACGACCATTCTCTCCTTCTGTGATTCCTCACAAACCTGCTGTACATACTGTTCAAATGCAGCGCTGTCATCATATCCATAGTAATAGTAGATATATGTGTCATACTCTATTCCGTTTGTCTCTGCCTGAGTCTTTATGGATGTTATGATCTTGTCAGCATTCGCCTGAACATCATCTGCTGATATGTTCTCTATTGTACTGTTGTTTATAACGGCAACCATGACCTCATTCTGAGCACTTGCAAGAGCTGAATCCTCCTTGTCCTGCTTGAGCTGCTCACGTACAGATGCCTCATACTCAGCAGTTGTCTTATATGAAGTATTGTTTGCAACCAGCTCATCATTGTATGTAGCCGGTTTATCTATCTTTATATAGTTAAGTGTCGTCTCGAACTTGGCCGCCTTGCCATTTAACTCATCCTTGCCATAATTCTCAGGAAAGGTTACATTCACGGTAAATGTCTCTCCCGGCTTATGTCCAACTATCTGATCCTCAAAGTTATCTATGAATGAACCAGAACCAAGGACGAGATCATATCCGCTGCCATTGGTATTGCCTCCATCGAACTCCTCACCATCTACAGTTCCGACAAAGTCAATATTTACTGTATCTCCGTTCTTCGCCTCGCTGGTTGTGTCCTTATCAAATGTAGCAAGTCCGTTCACAAATGAATCAACCTTGGCCTGAACCTCATCATCCGTGACATCAGTGCCCTTCTCCTCATACTCCATGCCCTTGTATTCACCGAGTGTGACATCTGCCGCATACTGATCCACCATATCCTCTATAGAAGCAAATTCTTCTGATGAATTGTCAGCACTCTCTGTAGCATCAGAAGATGTTGCCTTACTCGCTGTATTATCCAGCTTTCCACTCGTACCATTACTGTCGCCACAGCCTGTCATAAATGACATGGACAGAGCGAGTGCAAGAACAACTGCACATCCCTTATTAAATTTTCGCATAATCATACCTCTTTTACTTTTTATTAGAAGTGTAACCATCTTCATGATAAACTTCAACGAGTAAACTTATACCATATTTTCCTGTAAAAATAAAGCAATTTGGAATAATTCATAGAATTCTCACAAATGATTTCACATTCCTATAACAGGCAGTTTTACATCTTTTTTTGTGATGTATTTTATCTGTCCCACATTAATCAAAGGCAAATCCACAATATGTTGTGTCCACATATTTTTTATTTTTCTATATTTTGTATTTTTTGCAAATCTCCTGTAGACAAACAAAATGGGGAATGATATAATCGACCATATTGAGACATCAGTGTGAGATTTGCGACGAGGCACTTTATTTGTCGCTAATTTTTTTGCGGCTTTTTCAACCCGTGTACTATATATTGATGTCTTCTGTATGGTAGTATACAATATTTAGGGGGCGTACTTTTTTAACGCCCATTCACATCACACACAGGGAGAATGGGAAATGCAAGTTATCAAGAGAGACGGTCGTGCTGTTACTTACGACCGAAGCAAGATCATATTGGCTATCCAGAAGGCTAACTCGGAGGTTGAGCCTTGTGAGAAGATCTCTGACGAGAAGATCGAGGAGATCGTCGGAAGCATCGAAGCCAAGAACCGAAAGAGAATGCTCGTTGAAGATATCCAGGATATCATCGAGCAGGGGCTGATGGCCGACGGCAAGTTTGTCCTTGCCAAGACCTACATTATATACAGATACAGCCGTGAGCTCATCAGAAAGGCAAATACGACTGATGATTCTATCCTCAGTCTTATCCAGAACAGGAATAAGGATGTCATGGAGGAGAATTCCAACAAGAATGCCACCGTCGCATCCACACAGCGTGATCTTATCGCAGGAGAGGTATCAAAGGATCTTACCAAGAGAATGCTCCTCCCTGAGAAGATCTCCAAGGCTCATGAGGAGGGCGCCATCCAGATTATTTCCTCCAGCCTATATTCAACTGCTGCCTTATCAACATTGGGGATATGCTTGACAACGGCACAGTCATGAACGGCAAGCTCATAGAGAGCCCGAAGAGCTTCCAGGTGGCATGTACCATCGTGACTCAGATCATCGCATCTGTCGCATCCAGCCAGTACGGCGGCCAGTCAGTCGATGTCCGTCACCTTGGAAAGTACCTCAGAAAGAGCTACAACAAATATAAAAAGAGATACACCGAAGAGTTCGGCGACAAGATAGACCCTGACACACTTGAGAAGCTCATCACCGAGAGACTCAAGGACGAGCTGAAGTCAGGAGTTCAGACTATCCAGTATCAGATAAATACTCTGATGACCACCAACGGCCAGTCTCCATTTGTCACTCTCTTCCTCAACCTCAGAGAGGACGACGAGTACATCAAGGAGAACGCCATGATCATCGAGGAGATCCTCAGACAGAGACTTGAGGGAATCAAGAACGAGGCAGGCGTGTATGTTACACCTGCATTCCCTAAGCTCATATATGTCCTTGACGAGCACAACTGCCTCAAGGGCGGTGAGTACGACTATATCACAGAGCTCGCCATCAAGTGTTCTGCCAAGAGAATGTACCCTGATTACATATCAGCCAAGAAGATGCGTGAGAACTACGAGGGAAATGTATTCTCATGCATGGGATGCCGTTCATTCCTCTCCCCATGGAAGGATGAGAACGGAGAATATAAATGGGAAGGCCGTTTCAACCAGGGAGTTGTCAGTCTTAATCTTCCACAGATAGCTATACTTGCAAAGGGAGACGATGACAAGTTCTGGAGTCTTCTGGATGAAAGACTGCAGCTCTGCTACGACGCACTCATGTGCCGCCACAGAGCCCTCGAGGGTGTAACCTCTGACGTCAGCCCAGTCCACTGGCAGTACGGTGCCATCGCCAGACTTAAGAAGGGCGAGGTCATCGATCCACTGCTCCACAACGGTTACTCAACCATATCACTGGGATACATCGGTGTATATGAGACCACCAAGCTCATGCGTGGTGTGAGCCACACAGATCCTGTGGGCGAGGAATTTGCACTGAAGCTTATGCACAAGCTCCGCGCAGCCTGCGACAAATGGAAGGCAGATACGGGACTTGGCTTCGGACTCTACGGAACTCCGGCCGAGAGCCTTTGCTACAGATTTGCACGTATCGACAAAGAGCGTTTCGGAACCATAAAGGATGTCACAGACAAGGGCTACTACACCAACTCTTACCACGTTGATGTCCGTGAGAAGATCGATGCATTCAGCAAGTTCAGATTTGAGAGCCAGTTCCAGACCATATCATCAGGTGGTGCCATCTCATATGTTGAGATACCAAACATGCGCAACAACCTGGATGCTCTGGCAGAGGTCGTAAGATATATATACGACAACATACAGTATGCTGAGTTCAACACCAAGTCTGACTACTGTCATGTATGTGGATACGATGGTGAGATCCTCATCAACGATGACGGCGAATGGGAATGTCCACAGTGTGGCAACAAGGATCACAACAAGATGAATGTTACCAGAAGAACCTGCGGTTATCTGGGCGAGAACTTCTGGAACGTGGGCAAGACCAAAGAGATAAAGGCAAGAGTGCTTCATCTATAGTCTTTTATAGAAAAACACTTGATATATTCAGACAACTGATATAAAATAACAGTATGCATTAATAATTTCAATTGTATGGTCTGCATGTCGTAGAGGGCAACGCAGGCCATACTTTTGTTTTAAGATAAATTTAGAAGGGATCACATTATGAATTACGCAGATATCAAACTATTTGATGTGGCAAACGGAACCGGCGTCAGAGTGTCTGTATTTGTATCCGGCTGCACACACCACTGCAAGAACTGTTTCAACCCTGACACATGGGATTTCGGCTACGGCAAGCCGTTCACGGATGTGGAGATCAACCACATAATAGATAGTTGCAAGGAGGACTATATAGCAGGTCTCTCCCTGCTCGGCGGAGAACCTATGGAATATGTGAACCAGCAGGGGCTTCTTCCTCTGGCAAGAAAGTTCAAGGAGACCTACCCTGACAAGACCATCTGGTGCTACACCGGTTATACATTTGAAACCGATCTCTTAGACCGCATGTGTAATGAATGGGAGTATACAAAAGAACTTCTCTCCTACATTGACGTCCTTGTGGACGGAGAATTCATAGACGAACAGAAGGATCTGTCACTGAGATTCAAGGGCTCAAGGAACCAGCGTATCATAGATGTACCAAAGTCCTTGAAGACAGGCACCACAGTCCTGTGGGATGAAAGCGGAAAGTATTTTAAATAAAAGAAAAGCGGTCTGGCACACCATTAAAATGATGATGCCCGGCCGCTTTTTTGTTACTTTCCTGTTGAACCGAATCCGCCGGCTCCTCTGACTGTATCGCTGAGCTCGTCCACCTGATGGAATGCTCCAACGATATAAGGAGCGATCACAAGCTGTGCTATTCTCTCCTCAGGCTCAACCGTCTGTGCCTGGGTTCCGTGATTGTGGAGTGCAACCATGATTTCCCCTCTGTAATCCGCATCCACAACTCCAACCTTATTGGCCGGTGCAAGCCCCTTCTTGGATGCCAGACCGCTTCTCGCATACACAAGTCCTGCAAATCCCTCAGGTATCTCCATGGCTATACCCGTGTGAACCATCACCGTCTGTCCCGGCTCTATAGTAATCGCCTCATCAAGACACGCATACAGATCCGCCCCCGCTGCGTACTCTGAACCGTATGTCGGTATGACTGCCTTTTCATCCAGCTTCTTAATATTGATATCGTATACTGTTGCCATCTTTCTTCTCCTCTTATTCGTCAAATTTTATCTTGTTGTACACATCCATATCCACACTCTTACTGTATGAATATCCGCTGTCCAGCTCATCTATCCAGTCCTTCATAAGGTTGTCATAGTATTCCGCATCAGCGGCATCCTTGAGCTTCTTCTTGTTCTCGGCCGTGGCCTTCTCATCCGTAATGCTTATCATCTGGAATATATGATAACCATACTCAGTCTCCACCACCGTGGAGACCTCGCCATCCGACATGCTGTACAGTATGTCCAGCGTATCCTGGCCATAGGTGCTCAATATATCATCCCTGCTCATCGTATGTGTTCCCGCATACTTAAGCTCCTTTGCGCTTCCAAGGAATGATATATCCATATCTGTGCCATCCGAGGCTTCCACTATGGATTCATATGCCGCATCCGCCTTTTTCTTCTGCTCATCTATCTTGTCCTGTGAGTACAGGGTGATATTTCCATAATCGTCCTCCGAGTAGCACTCAAAGAACATGTCATAAAATGTACTCATCCTGGCCTGCTCATCGGATATCTCCGTGGAGCTCTGCTTCATCACATAATCATATATCTTGTCTGCCAGTGCGCTCTCACGCAAAACTCTCTTCACCGTATCGAGTTCAAGTCCAACCTCTGCGATCTGGGCATCAGTCAATTTGTCATAGAACTCTTGCGCCGCCGTATCCTGATCCTTCTGCTCGCTTGCAGTCAGGCTTATGCCGTACTCCCCGGATTTGGTTATAAGTGTCTTGGTCTTTATGAGCTTTGATATCGCCTGACGCCTTGCTGCATCCACGGCATCCATCTCCAGACCATCATCAGTCACTATGCTCTGTTTCCACACGTCACTGCCATACTTTGATTCGTACTCCTCCTTCACAGTCTGGGTATAAATATACACCTCGTCTATCTCTATGTTCTGCCCGTTGTATCTGAGAACTACCTCCTTGCCAGTCCCCTCAGTGGCATCACTGCCACATCCAGTCACGGCAAATGCACATATGAGCGCCAGCAGCACACACAACCATCTCTTCAATTGAACCGCACCTCCTTATCTTTGTATTCTCCTGTCTGTATATTTCTAACTCATTATCTATGCTTTGTTATCCACACTGTCTTCTTCACTGTGGGTCATTATCAACATCTGGGACATATCCGCCACGACAAATTCCGCCTTTCTGAGAAGATCATTTTTCTCCTCCCGTCCAAGCTTCAATATAAACTCAGGCTTTGCCCCCATGACAAATTTCATCCTGCCTGAATAACTCTTAACGAGCTCATCTATCCCATCTACATTTATGTCAGCCCTGTTGTACATGACAAATCTCAGGTCTCCGTCCTTGTACCATATACGGGTTATGAAGCAGATATTTGCATTTGCCCTTAACAGTGCCACATCAAGAAGATTCATTGTCTCGTCAGGGATGTCGCCAAATCTGTCAATGAGCTCATCCACTATGTCATTGTACTCATCCTCATTCTTGATGAGGGATATTCTCTTACAAAGCTCCAGCTTGACAAAGTCGTTTTTGACGTACGTCTCAGGGATGAACGAATCCACCGGAAGGTCTATCTCCGTCTCGTATTCACGGAAAACCTTCTCGCCGCGGAGCTCCCTGACCGCATCATTAAGCATCTTGCAGTAAAGGTCATAGCCCACGACCTCATAGTTGCCCGACTGACTCTCGCCCAGGACGCTTCCCGCACCTCTGATGTTGAGATCCGCCTTGGACACCTTGACTCCCGAGCCGAGATCCGTATATTCTTTTATCGCTCTAAGTCTCTTCTCAGCGACCTCGGATATCATCTTGTTGCGCCTGTAGAACATAAATGCAAATGCACTTCTGTCCGAGCGACCAACTCTTCCGCGTAACTGGTAGAGCTGTGCCAGACCAAACAGGTTAGCGTCGTGTATGATTATGGTATTTGCATTCGGTATATCAAGTCCGGTCTCTATGATGGTCGTGCACACAAGCACGTCTATCTCCTTTTTGTTGAACCGGTACATGATGTCCTCCAGCGTGCGGCCATCCATCTGTCCATGGGCAAACTCTACATTTGCATATGGCACGAGGCTTCTCACATCATCCGCAAATCTCTCTATGCCTTCGACCCTGTTGTACACATAGTATACCTGACCATGCCTTGCAAGCTCTCTGGCAATCGCCTCCCTGGCAAGCTCCCTGTCATATTCCATGACATAGGTCTGTATCGGCCTCCTGTCCACCGGAGGCTCCTCAAGCAGGCTCATGTCTCTGATTCCAACAAGACTCATATGGAGTGTTCTCGGGATAGGCGTCGCCGTCAGTGTCAGAACATCCACATTGGTCTTCATCTCTTTTATCTTCTCTTTGTGATTTACACCGAATCTCTGTTCCTCATCTATTATGAGAAGTCCCAGATTCTTGAACTCCACATCCTTTGAGAGCAGCCTGTGGGTTCCTATGACTATGTCCACCTTGCCCTCTTTCAGCTCTCTGAGTGTAGATTTTATCTCCTTCTGGGTACAGAATCTGCACAACAGTCTCACCGTCACTGGATAATCCTTCATTCGCTCTGTGAACGTCTCATAATGCTGCTCGGCAAGGATCGTGGTCGGCACAAGATACGCAACCTGTTTGCTGTCACCGACAGCCTTGAACGCAGCACGGATCGCCACCTCAGTCTTGCCAAATCCAACGTCTCCGCACACCAGTCTGTCCATGATCTTATGGCTCTCCATGTCCGCCTTGACATCCTCTATGGCCTTTAACTGATCGTCAGTCTCAGTATAAGGAAATGTCTCCTCGAACTCCTTCTGCCACTCGGAATCAGGAGAATAGGCAAAGCCTTCCCTCGCCTGTCTCTCTGAGTACAGCTTTACAAGATGCTGAGCCACCTCGCTGACATGGCCCTTAACCTTGTTTCTTACCTTCTGCCACTCACTGCCACCGAGTCTGTTGATCTTCGGGGCTCGGCTCTCCTTGCTCCTGTACTTCTGTATCCTGTCCGTCTCGGAAGCCAGGACATACAATTTGCCGCCCTCAGCATACTCGATGACCAGATAGTCCTTCAAGGCGCCGTCGACCTCTATCTTCTCAAGCCCACGATAGATACCTATTCCGTACTTCTCATGGACCACATAATCGCCCACGCTCACATCCGAGAATGACTTTACTATCTCCCCGGCACGCGGCAGCTTCTTCCTCGAAGCCTGCGAATGTGATGTCTTGCTGGAGAACACATCTCCCTCACTGACCACGATGAGCTTCATCTCCGGTATCATAAAACCGGCTCTGAGCCTTCCCGGCATGACCGCCATCTCTCTGGCAGCCAGAGCTTTGTCCGGGTCGTTCAGGTAATGACATATGACGTCATTGTCCATGAGGTTATCGACCATTCTCTTCGCACCGACCGATGATGGCGATACGAACAGGACGCTGTATTTGTCCTTCTTCCATTTCTTGATATCAGTAACCAGCGCATCAAAATTGTTCCTGTAGCTGTGAACCTCCCTGCTCTCGATCTCCACGCGGTGAGCATACTTTACACGGTCATCCTCACCCACAAATGAGTCAAAGCCCACAACCTTGTAGCGTCTGCATTTTTCCAGGACATCATCATAAGTGAACAGAACCTTCATCTGCCCCGGGAGGATATATCCCCCCTCCAGCCTGTGCGTCAGGCTGCTAAGAAAACTCTTCTCACTGCCATCCGCCTTCTCCGTGACCTTCTTCGTCTCATCTATGAAAATGTACGCATCCTCCGGCAGGCAGTCCACCAGAGACACCGTGTCACTGTAGAAATAATCAACATAGCTGTCCACTCCGTATATCGCACTGAACTCCGTGAGCTGTTCCTTCAGCGTGGCTATCTCGCCCTTTATCCTGGCATACGCCTCCGTCTGAAATGAATCCTTAAGCTTCTTCGCATACGGCTTCAGCTCTGCCTCCAGCCTGTGTATACCTCTGTCGATCCTCTCCTTTGAAAGCACCATCTCTCCCGCGGGATAAATTACAAGTTCATCCACATTCTCTATGGATCTCTGGCTCTCCGCATCAAATGTCTTGATGGTATCGACTTCATCGTCCCACATGTCTATTCTGTATGGACATTCCTCAGTCAGCGGAAATATGTCCACGATACCGCCTCGTATGGCAAATTGTCCCGGCTCCTCCACACTGTCAGTTTTTTCATAACCAAGGTCCACCAGCTTGCCCTTGAGCTCATCCAGATCAAGAGACTGTGCCACATGGATATTTATCACGTATTTTTTCATATAGGACAATGCAGGTATCTTGTCATACATTGCATCTACCGTGGCTATGATCGTACATGGTTCTCCCGTTGCCAGACGCCGAAGGACCTCCATGCGCCGTCTGGTTATGGCATTGCCGTGGACATCTGCACTGAAGAACAGAATATCCTTTGCAGGATACATATATACATCCCTTCCGTAGAACTTCATATCGCTGTACAGCTCCTCCGCACGCCTGTCGTTATATGTCAGTATCAGGCGCACCGATGCGTCATCACCGATGCCCTGCATCATGAATACTCTGTCCGTGCCCTCGCCCGTCGTACCTGTCACATTGACAAATCCATCTCCGGATGCAAGCCACTCCTTCAACTCTGTATATATATTCAGTTTTTCAAATGGCTCACCAAGTACACGTATCATTCTCCATCACTCTCAATTAAACTTATTCATAGCTGCAACTGTGCCATCCGCCAGTATGGTCTCCACCGCATCGCAGGCATTACCACAGCTCTCTCTTATATTCGCCAGATCTTCCTTTCCAAATCTCGACAACACATAATCAGCCAGATCCATGTGATCCGGCTTTTTGCCAACACCCACTCTGATCCTGACAAATTCCTGGCTGCCAACGTGCTGTATGATATTCTTCATACCGTTATGACCGCCGGCGCTTCCCTTCTGTCTGATTCTGAGCTTGCCGACATCAAGATCTATGTCATCGTACACGACTATCAGATCTTCAACCGTGCATTTGTAGAAGTCCATTATCGCCCTTACGCTCTCTCCGCTGAGATTCATAAATGTCTGAGGCATGGCGAGTATGACCTTCTCTCCGTCTATTATACCCTTTCCTATAAGTGCCTTATGCTTTGCAGTGTCTATCCTTATATTATATCTCTCTGCCAGCTCATCCAGAACCGCAAATCCTACATTGTGTCTTGTTCCGGCATATTTCGCACCGGGATTGCCAAGTCCAACTATGATCTTCATTTGGTCTCTCCATTTTCCTCCACCCAGGTGGATCGTTCTATTGTTATCTGTTCTCCATGATCTTCTCAGCATCTGCAAGCTGCTCCAGAGTGTTGACTCCTCTTATCTGGTCAGCATCGTCCATCGGAACAGCGGAAGCCGGAAGCCCCATTTTCTTTATTATCTCTATCGCATCCGGAAGATAATACTCTCCCTGGGCGTTGTCATTTGATATCTGTGACAGTGCGTCCTGAAGTGCTGCGCAGTCAAATATATACATGCCCGAGTTAACTTCCTTCACAGCCTGCTCCGCTTCGTCAGCATCCTTCTGCTCCACGATCTTTGCCAGGCTGTCACCGTCCCTTATGATCCTTCCATATCCAAATGGATCATCAAGCATCGCCGATATTACAGTTACACCATTCCCGCTCTCCTTGTGGAAATCAAGTGCTTTTCTGAGTGTATCCCCTGTCACAAGCGGTGTATCTCCACAGAGTATGATCACATCCCCATCACGTCCAATAAAATCTGCAGCGCACTTTACCGCATGACCTGTTCCGAGCTGCTCCTCCTGAAGCGCATAGTCAACCTTCACATCGTTGACACTGGCAGCTATGGCTGACTTCACCTCGTCTGCCTTGTATCCAACGATCACACACACCTCGTCTGCACCCGCCTGGCGCGCCGCTTCTATAGAATAATATACCATCGGTTTCCCCATCACCTGATGAACTACCTTTGGCTTATCTGACTTCATTCTTGTTCCCTTGCCTGCCGCAAGTATAACTGATTTTACCATTATTATATCCTCCATATTCTATCTGGATCTAAACAGATACATTCTACTTTATACTATATTTTTTTACAAGACCATATAAAAAGAGCCAATGCTATCAGCTTGGTGACTTACGCCTCTAGCACTGGCTCTGAATGTCTATTTGAGACTGGTATTACTCTTCCAAAGATTCCTGATACTTTGAAAGAATCATACTCTGCAGACGCTCTCTTGTAGCTGTATTGATCGGATGAGCGATATCTCTATATTCTCCATCCGCTGCCTTTCTACTCGGCATCGCGATGAACATGCCCTTCTCACCCTCGATGATCTTGATGTCATGCACAACAAACTCGTCATCGATCGTAATAGAAACAACCGCCTTCATCTTGCCTTCCTTCTCAACACTTCTGATCCTGATATCAGTTATCTGCATCTGAATTACCCCCTTAACCCTGACACACATTGCGATCCCACACGCAACTGTCATTTGTACTACTTATACCGTATGCATCCTACAACGCATATCTGAAATCCTTCTCCACTATTACCTTGATGTCCTCAGGTGTTCCCTGATGTACTGTGTTCGCGCGGAGTGTATCCCTGCTCTCCACGATACAATTCTCGATGATGGAATTATCACCGATGTTGACATCGTTAAGTATGATCGAGTTCCTGATCACACAGTTATTTCCAATGTATACCTTCTTGAATATAACTGAGTTCTCAACGGTTCCGTTGATGATACAACCGCTTGCTATCAAGCTGTTATTTACCACCGCATCTGCATTGTACTTTGCTGGTGGGAGATCATCCACTCTTGAGTAGATATCCGGATGCTGTTTGAAGAAGAAGTCTCTTACGTCCTTCTTGAGGAAATCCATATTAGCTCTGTAATATGACTCCTTTGTTCCTATGTTTCTCCAGTAGCTGTCCATCTTGTATCCGTAAATTCTCTTGACACCCTTATATCTCACGAGAATATCTCTTACGAAATCATTTCTTCCCTCGTTGGCACATGTCTCAAGAAGTTCGATGAGCTGTCTTCTTCTTATGACATATACACCTATGGAAACCGTGTTGGTTCCTGCCACAAGAGGCTTCTCCTCGAAGTCTATGATCCTGCCATCCTCGTTCATCTTGATAACACCAAATCTGTTGATGTCATCCTCGCCCGGTGCCATATCCTTGCATACAACCGTGATATCTGCACCATTGCTTATATGCTCCTCAAGAACCTTGTTGTAGTCGAGCTTGTAGACACCGTCTCCTGAAGCGATAACTACATATGGCTCATGGCTCTCCTTGAGGAACTTGATATTCTGATAAAGTGCATCTGCTGTTCCCTTGTACCAGTAGCTGTTAGCTGCTGTGATGGTAGGTGTGAAGATGAACAGACCTCCCTGCTTTCTTCCGAAATCCCACCACTTGCTTGAGTTCAGATGCTCATTCAGTGATCTTGTGTTGTACTGTGTGAATACCGCTACCTTCTGAATATGAGAATTAGTCATATTGGAAAGTGCGAAATCAATTGCTCTGTAGCTTCCTGTGATAGGCATGGCTGCAACGGCTCTCTTTGCTGAAAGATCTCCCAGCTTATTGCTGTTACCACCTGCCAGAATAATTCCTAATGCTCTCATGTCTACTCACCTGCCTTTATAATACTACCGCCACTCGGAAGTGTTCCGTCCGGATAATCCGAAGGATCTGTGTCACCGAATATTGCAGTGTTCTTACCTATTGTTACGCCCTCAGGTATAACTGAGTTCTCACCTATAGTAACAAGGCCAAATGCGTAGATATTAGGCTTCATCTCATTGACAGCTTCCTCACCAACTCCAAGCTTGGCATTTGCACCAACCTTGACATTCTCGGCAATGATTCCCTTTTCAACATAGGCACCAGCTTCGATCGTAACCCCATTCATTATAATCGAATCCTTAACGACCGCACCCTCTCCTATGGTTACACAAGAGCCTATAACTGAATTCTCAACGGTTCCGTATATCTCGGTTCCCTCTCCGATGATACACTTGGATACCTTTGCCGCTTCATCTATGTACTGAGGTGGTATGGCGTCTGTCTTCGTATATATCTTCCAGAATTCCTCATACAGATTGAACTCAGGAACTATGTCGACAAGCTCCATGTTGGCCTCCCAGTATGAACCGAGAGTTCCTACATCCTTCCAGTATCCCTTGAAATCGTATGCACATATCTTGTTGCCGTTCTCATGGCAGTATGGAATAATATGCTTACCGAAATCGCATCCCGGCTGATCCTTCATGGTAACAAGTGCCTCGCGGAGGATCTTCCAGTTGAATATGTATATACCCATGGAAGCCTTGTTGCTTCTTGGGTTCTCCGGCTTCTCCTCAAACTCTGAGATGATGCCGTCATCATTCGTTATAACTACTCCGAATCTGCTTGCCTCCTCCCATGGAACCTGGTATGTGGCAAGTGTCACATCCGCATTCATGGACTTGTGATAGTCAAGCATGTGTTCATAATCCATCTTGTAGATATGATCACCGGAAAGTATGAGAACATAGTCTGGATTGTAATAATCTATGAACTCTATGTTCTGGTAGATAGCGTTGGCAGTACCTGTGTACCACTCGCTGTTGTTGCTCTTCTCGTATGGTGGAAGCACTGTGACACCACCAATGTTTCTATCGAGATCCCAAGGAATGCCGATTCCGATATGCTGGTTAAGTCTGAGTGGTCTGTACTGTGTAAGTACACCTACTGTGTCAATCCCCGAGTTGATACAGTTGCTCAGTGGGAAATCGATTATCTTGTATTTGCCGCCAAATGCTACCGCTGGCTTGGCAAGCTTGGATGTAAGAACCCCAAGACGGCTGCCCTGTCCACCAGCAAGGAGCATGGCGATCATTTCTTTTTTAATCATGTAAGTCACCTCTCCATGCAAAATTATAAAGACATTATACCATCCTTTTTATAATAATCAAAGTTTTTTATGCATTTTCACAAAAAAAATGCGCATTTTTCGATTTTTTTAAACATTTTTTACTCAGGGTATATATGACAAATGATGTATTTTGTCAGTATCAGGCGATATTTTTTAGTTATTACTTACTTACACTCAATTACATTTCTCATATTTTTCTTATATATTATGTAATTTTCATTTTGCAAACGGATATCTTTTTCATATAATGACTATATCGGAAGAAAATCATACAAAATACAAATGAGGTGTTGAATATATGTCAGAGATATTAGTAAAAGAATACCGTGGAAATATTGTTGAGAATGCACACCGCGGCTCCATCGCAGTTGTGTCATCCACAGGAGATACAATCGCCTACCTTGGCGACATAGAGAAACAGACTTTCATGCGTTCCGCAAGCAAGCCTATACAGGTGCTGCCTACACTGCTGGCAGGACTTCACAGAAGGTTCAACCTCACCGACGAGGATGTTGCCATGTTCAACTCTTCCCACTGGGGAAGCAACCATCATATATTTGTGCTGGAGGAGATCTCGCGCAAGACAGGATTGAATCCCGATGACATGATCATGAAGCCATGCACTTCCACATCAGCTTCAGCGCTGGCGGCAAAGCTCACCGACAGATCAAAGCTCCACCCAAGGCAGGGACAGAGCAAACTTCAGCACTGCTGCTCGGGAAAACATTTCAGCCTTATGTTGCTCCAGAGAGAGCTCACCGGTAAGCCGGACGGCTATCAGCTCAAGGATTCCCCTGTACAGCAGCAGATAATCAATTTCATATCCATGCTCAGCCAGACCCCTACATTCAAGATCGGGCTCGGCATAGACGGCTGTGGAGTTCCAGTATTTGCACTGCCACTTAGAAGCATCGCCATGTCCTACGCAAAGCTCATGGATCCATTCAGCCTGTCAAACGAACTCCGGGAGACTATAGACTACAACTTCTCATGCATCCACAAATATCCTGAGAAGATCAACGATTACGGAACACCTTCATATTATATCAACCAGAATCCTGACCTCATAATGAAGGACGGCTCCAGGGGTGTTATATGTATGGCGATAAAGAGCATGAAGCTCGGTATCGCAGTAAAGCTTGAGGACGGATGGACGGATGAATATCAGGGAATGATAATCGCAAACATACTCGAACAGCTCAAGTACGAAAACACTGAACTCATCGAGAAGCTGAAAAACTGCTACACGACCAAGCTGTTCAACGACTGCGGCATTGAAGTGGGTCACTCAGAGGTCGACTTCAAGCTCGATATAGATCCTACATTTTTTGAGAAGCCTGAGGAGTATGTCGACTCCGATTCTGAATTTGGCGACACTGAATCAGATGAAAAATATGACCCTGATCTTGACAGCGCATTTGCTGATGAATACGATCCTGATCTCGACAGTGCATTTGCAGACGACGATACGGATACTTCCATCCACGCAGAACCGATAATTACAGATGCGCTGGATGACGATACGGATGATGAGCAGGAGGAAAATGACAGCAGCTTTGAGATAGACCTTTTCGGAGACGGCAATCTGGTGGATGCCGCCCCTGAGCGCACACCAGAGGAGGAAAGAGAGTTTCGCAACAAGAAGTCCATCCTCGGAATGACAGTTGTAAAGCCTTCGGCCAACAAGACATTTATCAGCAATCCACGCGTGGATCCTATAAGTGTAAACTCACATACAGTTGAGGCGCAGCCGGACACACCTGAATCTGACCAGAAAGGCAATTCCGCGATTCCTGAATTTATAAAGAAGGAAATAAAATCTGCAAATATCATTTCACAGAAAAAGAGAGACTGACAGAGCAGATAAGATACAGGCTCTTGGCATTGCCTGCACATACAAAAAGGCCGGTACACATACACCGCATACAATATGCGTTTATGTGTACCGGTCTTTTGCATTTCCCCATCACAGACTTTTCAGGCTGTCCTTACAGGATGGACATATCCCGATGAATTCCAGGTTGTGTGACAGTATGACGAAATCGCTGTCCGCCTCCACGCCCATCTGTGTGATGGAATCCTGATATGGAAGCTCACTGTCAAATATCCTATCACATACCTTGCAGCGTATGTGATAGTGATTCTCGGTATTGCCATCAAAATGCTCCATCTTGTCCCCTGAATACACATTCATGACAATTCCCTCATCAACCGCATCAGAGAGCACCCTGTACACAGTTGATTTGCCTATCTTATATCCTCTCTTTTCCAGTTCATCTATCAGACTCTGGACTGTAGGATGAGTCTTGAGCTCCTTTATAACAGAATATATGACCTGCTTCTGCCATGTGTTACGCTTCTCACTCATTGTATAGTCCTCCTTCTGGTATTTATAATTTTCTATTAGGAACAGTTCTCTATAAGAGTAAGATAACACATTCCATATATTATTTCCACTATTTTTATAATGTAAGTTTTTCCTGTGATTCAATTCCATGTATGAGCATTTGCATGTGATCATATATATCACTGTCTGGTGAAGGTATATAACCTCAGTCCATGCTCTGTCCAGAGAGCGGTCTGGTCGTTGTAGCCAGTTCCCGCAAAGTTCGGAGCAAGGTTCACCCCAACGCGGTTAAACACTGCACCGGACGCCTTTACATATTCCTTCTCGCCCTGAAGCTTTACCACCTTGTCTATCGCACTCTGGGTCAGTGAATCAGGTTTCACATGCACAGGTGTAACAGTGTTGATGAGATCTCCCATGAGCTTTACGCTGTACTGCAGGCTTCTGCCCTCCATGACATAAACTGCATTCTCGTCAAGTCCCTTAGTCCGCATATGCTTGTAAGTATAATTCGGTATCACCTGCCCCTCATAATAACAGGACACCGCCTCGGAGCCATCCTGGGAAACCACCATGAACTGGTATACATTTCTCCTGAGATCTGACACCGAACCATTCTCAATCCTGTGATATTCTCCGAACTGAAGTGTGTGCCTGTGTTTCTTGTAGAACTCCACCTGATCCTTTATGGCATCAAGATCTTTCTTCTTCATGTCACACAGGTTGCACTCATAGCCCAGCACGCCAAATGCCGCCACTCCAAATCTCGTCTCAAGAGGAGTAACTCTGAGTGTCTGGTGATTCGGACAGCCCGACACGTGACTGCTGACAACCGACATAGGGTAACCATAGCTGTATCCCGTCTGTATCTCAAGCCTCTCCCTGGCATCCGTGTCATCACTTGCCCATATCTGCGGCATATAGCACAGTATGCCGAGATCAAATCTGTTGCCACCGGCAGCACATCCCTCAAACAGAATCTCAGGGAAACGCTTAGTAATCCTTCCCATGATATCGTAGAGTCCCAGCACATACCTGTGTCCAAATTCGCCCTGCCTGTCAGACGGCAGCGTCTGGCTGTACCTGTCAGACATGATCCTGTTCATATCCCACTTCACGTACGAGATATTCGCAGATGAGAACACATTTGCCATGGCTTCCACTATATGATCTCTCACGTCCTTGTTGGTGAGATCCAGCAGCATCTGATGACGCCCCTCGGCATGACTCTGTCCCGGCACTCTGACTGCCCACTCCGGATGAGTCCTGTAGAGATCACTGTCCTCGTTCACCATCTCCGGCTCGACCCATATACCAAAGTCAAGTCCAAGTGCATTTATCTTGTCAGCAAGCTGCTTTACTCCACCCGGAAGCTTGCTCCGGTTCTCCTGCCAACAAGGACATGTTTCATTGCCCCTGTGTCCAACCCAGCCGTCATCCATGACGAACAGCTCTATGCCGCACTTCTTTGCCTCTTTTGCAAGCTTCAGCAGCTTCTTCTCATTTATATCAAAGTATGCGGCCTCCCAGCTATTCAGCAGAACAGGCCTCTCCCGGTCCGCCCAGTGGCCTCTGACTATATGTCTTCTGACAAATGCATGCATATGACTGCTGACACCGCCAAATCCTGAATCTGAATATGTCATAACCGCCTCCGGCGACTGGAATGACTGTCCCGGCTCAAGCGCAAATGAAAATCCTTCCGGATTGATGCCTCTGAGTATACGCATACGTCCATATGAATTCTGTTCACAGCTCTCCATATGGTCTCCTGAATATATGAGATTGAAGCCGTAACACTCACCGTGTTCCTCTGAACTGCCGTGCTCAACCACCATGAAGAATGGATTGGCCCTGCTGCCCGAGGTTCCGGTCGACGATGAGACAGAAACTCTTCCCTGCCTTACAGGGTGCACCGATCTGTGCATTTCCCTCGCCCAGGCTCCTCCGAAATGTATCATGTCATATTCCTGATACATTCTCATATCAAACTGCATGGACATAAGTCTGTCCACCCGCTCCACGTCATCGCTTTCATTTGTCAGGCGGGCACTTCTGGTTATCACGTCGCAGTCATCCCATGTGACATATATTAGCTCAAGCCTTTGTCTGTAGAATTTGTCCCGGAGGGTTATGGTGAGCTGTGTTACCTCGCCCGCTGTATTCTGTCGCTCATATGCTTGTATGCTCTGCAATCCACCAGCCACACCGCTTCCCACTTCTGTGCCTTGCTGCTCATTTACTGTGTTGAATCTGCCATCTGTCCCCCTATGATATTCCACCGCACACGGAAGTCCTTCAAGCTCATCCCTGCCGTTTTTTATCTCGTATGATTCGTACACAAAGTCGCAGGTCGTACTGCCATTTGCATGGGTCATACAGACAAATGGTTCGCTGACATCCCCCTTGCCGGTTGACGACAGTTCCTGCAGCAGACTTTCTAAGGTAAGTCCACCATCCAGCGCTATGGCATTGCCGGTCTCGAACAGGCTGCGGTCATGTGCCACATCCCAAAGTCCCGCAATATTCTGATCTCCGCAGTCCAGACTCCTGCCACCGTAGTACAGGTGCTCAAGGTGTCCATCCGGGCGCACGCACATGACATACTGCGTCGACTTTGTCTCCAGTATGAATACCTGATGTTCTTCTATATATCTGATCATAGCGGTTCCTCCTATCTAATATGTATCGCCCCTCTCGCATATGCGAGCGGGGCAGGTCGTCGGAACCGATTCCGAGTATGAACTTCGTTCATAGCGGTTCCTCCTATCTAAGTTTCGTCATGATCTCCTGCATCCTCTCCTCGGTCAGCTTGTATTTCCTGATGAAGAATACAAGTCCTATGATGAGAAGGACTATCGGAACGACCGTCATCATCATGGAAAGTCCCATGAGAGTTCCTGTGCTCTGCTCTATGACTTCCGATGTTCCATCTGCCGGCTGGATAAGTCCGACCCATTTGATCGCAAGTCCGGCAAAGAACACTGCAACTCCCGATGCAAGCTTTACTACAAATGTCTGCATGGAGCATATGACGCTCTCATCTCTCTGCCCATTCTTGTACTCTCCGTAGTCTATGCTGTCGGCAAGACACACGGTTATCAGCACATTTAGAAGTCCGCTTCCCGCAAATACCAGAAGTCCCGGGATGAACAGAACGTACCAACAAGGCACTCCGCCCACCGTCATACGGGTAACACCGGCAAGGCTGCAGGCAAGCAGCATCACATATCCGACGATCTCATATACTACCGAATGTACAAACAGCTTTCTCTTGGACATCTTCTTTCTAAAGAGCGGGAACAGCATCATAGCAAGTATCTGCGCACCGCCGCCAAATGCGGAGAACAGCGCATATCCGCTCTCACTTCCTATGTCATATGTGAAGAAATATATGAGCAGGTTGCTTGTTATATAGAGTGCAGAGTTTACGAGCACGATGGTGATGACCACCGCCAGAGCCTGGTCATTTGTCACCAGCGAATGGAACATCTCACCTATGCCATGGGACTCCACTACTGTGTCACCCCTCTCCTTTACATTTGCCACGCAAATGGCCTCCGAGATGACGAACACCACTGCAACCAGAAGAGCCCACCACTTGAAGCCGATGCGGTAATCCGTGATCTTCAGCTTGTCCGCCGCCAGGGCTGCGCCGCTGATGGCTGGAACTACTATCATAGTAAGTACAGTAGGGATGGCAGAACCCACGCCCGCGCAGGATCTTGCAAGTGCAGACAGATTCTCCCTCTCCTTGCCCGGCTCAGTGATGGCCGGGATCATGGACCAGTACGGAATATCCATCAACGTGTATGTGATTCCCCACAGGAAATATGTCACTGTCAGAAACACCTTCATCCCACCAGCTCCCATGCTTTCCGGCACGGCGAACATCGCATAGAGGACAACCGCATTCAGCACGGTTCCCGAGAATATCCACGGTCTGAACCTTCCCCATCTGCTTCTGGTCTTTGCCACCACGATACCCATGATAGGATCGTTAAATGCATCAAACACTCTCGCCACCATCAGCACTGTTCCTATGAACACTGAGCTGACACCAAGCACAGAATTGTAGTAGTACAGTATATAGCTGGCTACCAGCATATACACCATGTCTTTTCCCACGGCCCCTACTCCGTAGGCTATCTTTGTCTTTTTCTGAAGGCCGCCCACAGGTGCGCCGTTCTGTGTATTATCCTGTGAATTTTCTCCCATATATAACCTCCTTAAAGGCCTAACCTTTTATATCTGCAAGCCTTGTCTCAAGCCACTTGTCAATATCGTCAAATACCTTATCCCTGCACAGCTCATTCAGTATCTCGTGTCTGCAGTCCTCATACAGATAGCATGCCACATTGTGCGAAACTCTCTTGTGGTATAACTCGTAGAGCTTCAGAACATCCCTGCCGTAATGTCCAACAGGATCCCTGTCACCGGACACAAACAGAACCGGCACATTCTTCGGTATTTTCGCTATGTTCCTGTCCTCCTGTATATAGTGGAGTGTATTGAACAGCGTCTCGTAGCCCTTCAGGGTAAATGAGAACTGGCACAGCGGATCATCCACATATGCATCCACGCGCTTCGGGTCACGGCTCACCCAGTCTTTATTCGTCCTCTTTCTCACCTCACCGTCCACGATAGTGGTCTTCGGGATACCCCTGTTGTATGTTCCAAATGCCAACACTTCCATGAGGGTACTTCTGTATCTCTCGCCGTGCTGACTCTTCTCAAGCTCCAACACAAGTCTTCCGATCTGCAGCATATACTCAGGCATGCTTCCAGTTCCCATGCAGATAAAGCCGTCCACACTTGAGCCCTCCGTGTAAGGTGACGGATATTTTGGATCCCAGCCGTAGTCACTCATGTATCGTCTCGCCATAAATGAACCCATAGAGTGTCCCATCAGGAAGAACGGTACTCCTTTGTATGCCTTCTTCAGACTTCTAGTGACTCTATGAAGATCCGCGACTATTGCCTTGCTCGCATCGTAGGCATTCATATATCCAAGTTCATCCATATTTGCCGCCGTAAGCCCATGTCCCAGATGATCATTTCCTGCAACTACGAAGCCTTTCGCAGCAAGATATCTCGCAAATTCGTCGTACCTGTCTATCAGCTCTATCATTCCATGGGATATCTGAAGTATCGCCCGCACCTCGCCCTGTGGCTCCCACACGATAACGTGCAGCTTGTCCTTGCCATTTGATGATGGTATAAATGTCTCTTTCTTCTTTACCTTATACATAATGTAACCCTCCATTCTCAGTTCTTCATATCCATCGCCAGTTTTACGACCTCATACGCTCCGTCGTATATTCCATCCAGTTTGTTCCGCTTTATGTTCTCACACATATCTGTGAGTATGCTGTCATCCTGCATGAACAGCTTCATCATCTGTAGAGTGTGCGGTATATCACGGCACTCCAGTGTTCCATCTCCGATCTCCGCCGAGTGTATCGCCCCCCACTGCTCATGCCCGCCAACTCTCTTGATGAACAGCTTTGGAACTGGATAAAAGGCCAGCTCAGACGGCTTCGTTATGAGTACATCACAGCTTCTCATGAGAAGGTTGGTGCAGTACACAGCCTCATATATATTCTCATGGCAAAATGCGTGTATTCCGTACACCTCTTCCTTAAGAGCCTTATCCGCAAATGCTGTGGTGTCGCTCCAGTCATCGAAATGTGTAGTGACAAGGCTCTCCATGGCGGGTATCTCTCTCACCAGCTCTTCCCACACATTCATGTAGTCGCCCACATTTACATACAGGACCATGTTGCCCTTCTTCACGCTGGCAAGCGCCGTCCTGATGATAGCTGCAAATATATCCTTCTGTGCTCCGGCACCTCCTATGGTGAGAAGGAAACGCATCGGTGCCCTTTTCTTTCTTCTCTCTATTCTCCTGTCGCAGTCCTCCTCTATGGCTGCCACCAGCTCATGGTCTATATAGTGTCCAACGTATCTGATTGAATCACCGGGCATAGGCTTAAGCACCTCGTCGCCCTGCATTCCGTTCAGTGTCCTGTATCCTAGATATGACGATCTGGTCTGCACCGTATGAAGGCTTCCCTCCGCAAGGTGGAGCGCCATAGGCCAGTTGTCCGGAATGGCGTTCACCACATGCTTCATTCCTGCGTGGACTGCTGCCTGAGCCGGCCACACATGTGTAGCCACAAGCGGGATATCCTTCGGAACATTCCCGAATACGGGTGTCATGAGCTCCGCATTCATCTGATCTGAGGCATTGTATGACAGCTTCCTGAAGCCCTCATAATTCATAGGCTCCCACACCACCTTGTTGAAAGCCTTACTCTTTCCAGAGATCCTGGATCCCAGGGAATAGAGCTTATTCTGCGCCTCTATGACCTTTCCTCCAGTGGTCTCACTGTAGGAATTGAGATCCATCCAGTACGGCTTGTATCCCAGATGATTGGCCGCTGATGCTATCGCCATGGATATCCTGTAGTGTCCGAATCCCATCCTGATATTGCCAACTATGATTCCTTTGTCCCTGTCAAACGCCTCACGTTCACCGGCATCCGCATCATCACTGACTCCGCCGTCGATCACAATATTTGAAACCCCAAGTGAATCCCCAATATACGGATTCTTCGCAACTGCAAGAGGATAATCCACGTCACTGTCATCACCGAATCTTTTTACAAATCTCTCTTTGGAGTTCTCCGCCTTTTTGACGACCTGACCGCTCATCCTGTTGCCAAATATAACCTCAGATCTCTTGCCCATAGCACACCCTCCTGTCTTTTATATATACCACCCATCTCACCCCGGTGAATTGAACCGGTCGCAGGGCCCTATTCCAGATAATCCCTTCATTCATAACCGTTTCTACTCCTTACAGGATATACCATTCATAAGCACATCCAGTGTATACTGCACCGCCTCGTCAAATGTAAGTCCTGCATCTATCAGGACTGTAGTCTCCATATATTTCTCAAGCGTGGCCTCGAACATCGTCTTGATGACCGGAATCGGAATATTCCTTATAACACCCTCGGCAATTCCGCGCTTCAGAAGCTCTATGGTATTATCCCACTGCTGCTCCATCATTACTCTCACCCTGGCAAATATCCGTGGATATGAATTCTCCAGTTGGTATATCTGCCTCCAGTCCAGCTCGCTGTAGCTGTCCGGCATGGCTATGAGTATCGCCTTTATCTTCTCCACAGTGGTCAGGCGGTCGTCATCCATGACCGCCTGCTCACTTCTCTTGATCTGCTCGTATATATATGTCGCCGTGTCAAAGAACAATGATTCCTTGTCCCTGACGACCTGATATATGGTTTTCTTGCTCACTCCAAGTCGCCTTGCCATATCGTCCATGGTGAATTTGAACCCTTTCTCCCGGAACTCCTCTATGGTCGCCTCATATATCCTCAATTTAAGCTGCTGCTGTGCTTCTCCGTCCATAACTCCCTCCTGTCCATCCGTGTCTGTCAGCTTCCTGTACATACTTCTCGCCCAGGAAACTCAGAAACTATTTTTAGTTTCCCCGTTTCCTTAATAATAACATTTCTTTGTGGATATTGCAACAATAAAAATGCGTTATCTCGATTTATGTATAATTTTTGCACAATCAACACAAATCTCAATTATTGGCTGGCGAATAATTTACAGAGTTCTGACACTCACAATTACATTTCTGCTCAGGCGTACCATCTGCCATATAGCAACAATAAAAAATACGGCATCTCCCAAAGCGGAAATGCCGTATAGTACATTATATATGTTCAGTTGGAATCGCGATTTTCCCGAAAAATATTTCTAGATATAATATTTCTGTCTTTGTATCACTCCTATGGCTGCTCCACATCAAGCACATACAGCTCATGGAGTGCTCTCGTACAGGCTATATAGTGCGCATGTCTTGTGACCATGCTTCCGTCGTAGGTTCCGTCCGTCATGACGTACACTGCATCGAACTCCATTCCCTTTGCAAGGAACTTTGGAAGTACGACCACACCGCCCGCATAGACAACCGACTGATTGGTGATGAGCGTCACCTCGGTGTACTCCGAAAGCTGCTTGTACACTTCGTAGGCGTCTGCCTCGTCATTTGTCAGGATAGCTATGTTGTCGTAGGCGTCCATGTCTCCGTAGCTCAGCTTGTCATTTATGAACTCCACAGCTTCATCCAGTGACTCACACTGTATCTCCTCAGGCACCCTGCCGTGTCTCTCCACAGTGTTGCCGCCTACGCCCTCTCCGCCAAGTATACCGTTGCAGAACTCGGTGATCTCCGCCGTGGATCTGTACGACGCGAACAGCTCCTTGAGCTCATAGCCGCCCTGTCCGTTCCTCTTTGCAAATATCTTCGTCAGAACATCCACAACAGTCTCCTCAGGATCATAGAAGAGCACCTGATACCTGTCGCCGAGGATAGTCTTCCTGCAGCCAAACACCCTGTCTATCACCGCATACTGGAATATATTGTAATCCTGCATCTCATCTATGACGAGGTGCTTGATATTGTTGTAGGAATGACATCCGTAGAAATACACCTGCAGGTAAAGTATAGGAAGGATATCCTCATAGCATATCTTTCCATATTCATTTCTGTACTCCGATATACCCGGATATTTCTTCTCCATCTCCGCCAGGAATCCAACATACAGCTCAACCAGATTCCTCTCTGCAAATAAATTTACCATCTGCTTCTGTATCTGCCTTGCCAGATTACGCTTCTTCTCGTCCGGGAACTCCTTTGGTGAATTATCCTCCACCCTGTCTACTATGAAGTATGCTATGTTCTCGAATCTCTCATACACAGGTTTTCTTGCAAATCTTCCATTGAACATGGCAGCTATATCCTCGCCTGTATACTCCACCTTCTGATAATGGAAATTTCTGAACTTTATACCTGACACATACCTGTCCAGATACTCATTGAAACTGTCGTAGAAAGAGATGGACGACTTGACCTTGATATTTCTCATCCTCTGGTTGTCCTGATCGCCGCTGTCTATAATGAACTCCGACTGATCCAGCTTGCTCTCATATTCCTCCTCTATGAAAAGAAGCTCCTCAAGCAGACTGTCAAATTCCTTCTCAGGCACACTGTTCTCCTCGAGCTCCGGGAGAACCTCTGATATATAATCGCCAAATATACTGTTTGGAGACAGTATCATGACATTGTCACTCTCAAGTGTCTTGTAGTTGTACAACAGCCACGCCAGTCTGTGCATGGCTATGACCGTCTTACCGCTTCCGGCGCGGCCGTCCACTATAAGGTTATACGCCGTGCGGTTTCTTATGATCGCATCCTGCTCCTTCTGTATGGTAGCCACCACATTTTTCATCTTCACACCACTGTTGCCGCCAAGGGCCTCCAGCAATATGGCGTCGTTGATGTTGGAGTCAGTATCCACCGCGTCTTTAAGTCTGCCATTTGACACCAGAAACTGTTTCTTCTCCACTATGTCTCCAGAAAACTCGTCATCTTCCATGTCATCCACATGGACATTGTAGGATGCCGGTCCCTTTTCATAAGCATAATACATAGAGGATACAGGTGCTCTCCAGTCGTACACAAGCTGCTGCCCATTCATATCTGACTGATAACCGCTCATACCCACATATACCGTGAGATACTCTTCGTCATCTTTATATTTGAATACAAATTTGCCAAAGTACGGCACCTTCTTCTGGTGCTCATACACCTCCAGGCGCTTCGCAGCTCTTCTGAGGAACGCCTCATCATTGTTCACCGACTGCATGTTCTGCAGGAACTCCTCGTCGTCCATGTCTCCATGGCTGTCACGCATGTACTTCTTCTGTTCCTTTATATTGTCCTTTCCAAGCTCCATGGAACCCTCAGTTATACTGATGCTGTAGTCGAGCTCCATCTCCACATTGTCAAAATAATCCTCTTCATCCTCCATCGTGGAGATCTTGTATCCTTCCAAATCCTTATTTTCTGCCATCTTATCTGCCTTTCACTATTTTACCTTTATGCGCTGTACACTGCTCCAGCCGCCATGAATGGTCTTGCCGCCAACTCTTCTGTAGGTTCTCATCCTCACATAATAATATTTTCCTGAGAACAGAGAGCTTATCCTGCGTCTGAGTTTTGTGGACTTATTTATCGTTGCCACCTTATATCTGTCAAATTTCGACGATGTACTGTACTGGATCTGATACCCGCTGACATACCTGACCTTGTTCCATGTTACATCCATCGTCTTTCTGGAATTTGATCTGACCGTTTTCGCCTTGCATCCCGGCATCCTGTACAACCTGACCCCCGCAGTATCATACGAGCTTGCAGAAGTACCCTTGAACGCCTTGACCGTGTATGTATAGTTTCTGTAATTAGTCACATTCTTATCGACAAATGTGAGCGTTCCCGCTGACAGCACCTTGTACTGCTTCCATCCGTTCTGCCCCGGTGCCTTGCGGTATATTTTGTATCCACTCGCGCCCTTTACTTTGTTCCAGGATACCTTCACGCCGGAATATGCATTCTTCACGTTGTACTTCGGCTGGGTAAGTCTGACCAGTGCCTTTGTAGCCGCCGGCTGTCCCTCGGCCGTGCCGTTCACGCCCCTCACCGCATATCTGTATCTGATTCCAGCCGCCGCAGTCTTGTCAGTGTATGTTCTGACTCCTGAACCTTTTATCTCAGCTATACATTTGTATGCGCTTGTCGCAGTTTTCCTGTATATCTTATACCCACTTGCATTATTCGCCGAAGTCCACGACAGTCTCAGTCCATCCTTCACATTTCCAAGACTTTCCACCGCACAGGTTCCAACCTTTGTCTCCGGATGTTTTCCGCCAAATGTATTAGCAAAATAATCCGCCATGTATGGACAACCGTAACCGTAGTATTTATCCTTTCCCGCTGTTCCCAGATCCACGGAATATGATATCAGTCTGCTCTTCAACTGACTACTGTCAAGCTCCGGCTCTGCCATCTTCACATAAGCTGCTGCAGCCGATATGTGAGGTGCCGCCATGGATGTTCCTGTACTGACATGTCCGTGATCCGTTCCGGTCTTCCACGCCGATGTTATATAAGTTCCCGGAGCAGAAAAATCCACCGCATCACCATAGTAGGAATATGCATCGTCAAACTCTACCGTATCTGCAGCAATCCTGTCTGCTGTCTCCTCCGTTCCAGCCTTCTGCATAAGCCCCGACACTGTTATCACATCACTGCTGTCCGCAGGATATGACACACCTTCCACGTCGCTGATCTCCCAGTTGTTCACAGTGCTGTTCGTATTGCCTGCTGCCACACACATGATGACGCCATCTTCTTTTGCACTTTTTAACAATTCGTCAAGCATCGACCTGGTGTTGTCACTTGCATTTTTACCATAGAAGCAGAAGCTCATATTGATCACGTCCGCACCGCTGTCAAGCGCAGCCATGATTCCCTGCTGTACCGTTGACACTGTGGTTGCTCCCTGGCTTGTGAAACATTTGATGATCGTGAGCTGGACATTGTCCGGTGTCGCATCCGCTATTATACCCGCCACATGACTTCCATGTCCCATGTTGTCTCCGTAGTCGCTCCGGTCTTCGCCCTCGCAGCAGTTCATACTGTCTTCCTCATTTATCCTGCCTTCAAACAGAGTATCCGAGGAATTCACCCCAGAGTCTATAACCGCCACATTTACCTTAGCATCCAGCTTGTACTCTGACACCTCCGCCTTGAGTCTGTCCATTCCCATGTACCTTGTGCCCCAGCTTACAGCCTTATATGTCTCCGATGCAGCAAGCATGGCATCAACGTTCCGCTGTGCAGCATACGAATTTGAATCCAAATCTGAATCCGCCAGCACATCTTCTGAATATATGACCTGATCAAGCATACATTTGTCAGGCTCGTACTCTTCCTGAAGCTTTTCGTATGCCTGTCTCGTCGCTTCCTCGGTATCGTAGCCAAGCACATAGTAATCGTATTTGTCATAACAGATGACTGTTGTCGCGCCATAGGTCTCCGGCACTTCATCTGTATACAATATGATCCTGCGAAGACTGTATATGTCGGCTGACTCACTGCTGTACATTGCCGCTGCGTCGACATCCGCTCCTCTATCCATCACATCGGCCGAGTTTACCACATCAGCTTCGTCCATGGAATCTCTAAGCTCTGACACACTGGTTACGTATTCTACATTTTCATAATCCTGCGCGTACACCTTGGTATATGTGCCAGGCGCTGCCAGCCCACCTGCCAGCACCACACAGGCAATCAGGTACGACCACCTTTTCCTTCTCACCTATATTCCTCCTGTATATAAAAACAGCTCTTTAAACCACATAGTTATCTTTTAGTATAACATAAATGGGTCACAGATGGTGAGTAATATCTGTAACCCAAAGCCTCCACAGCACATATTTTATATCAGAGGTATATAAACCTCTGACAACACAATACGGAGGTAAAGTAATGGCAACATTCACTAATCAGGCAACTCTGTCCTACAGCGGAGGATCCACCAATTCCAATATCATAACTGGAGAAATCATTGAAGTCCTCACAGTCTCCAAGACGGCTGTGGTGGACACCTACCGAACACCGGATAAGATCACGTATGTGATAAGTCTCATCAATTCCGGAACTACCACACTCACAGGTCTGTCTCTCACAGATAATCTGGGAGCATATGCAGTGGGAAATACAACAGTATATCCTCTCACATATATTCCGGATTCCATCAGATACTACACCAATGGAACTCTGGTAGCCGCTCCGGCTGTCGGTGCTGCAGCTCCGCTGACACTCACTGGAATCTCCGTTCCAGCGGGCGGAAATGCTACTATTATATATGAGACAACAACAAATGAATTTACACCTAGAGGCAATGAGGATTCCGTGACCAACACTGTTACAGTAACCAGCGCAGGACTTACCAACGCAGTCAATGCAACTGAGTCGGTTTCCCCTGTTGCAGCTCCCGATCTCGCCATCACAAAGTCTGTGAGTCCTAGCATAGTTGCAGAGAATGGTCAGATCACTTACACCTTCCTTATAGAGAACTACGGCAACACCGAGGCATCCGCAAGTGACAACGTCATCATCACAGATACCTTCAATCCGATCCTCACCGGAATCACTGTGACATACAATGGAAATGCATGGACAGCGCCAGCCAGCTACACCTACAATGAAGCAACAGGCGAGTTCGCAACAGTTGCCGGACAGATCACTGTTCCAGCGGCAACATTCACACAGAATACAGCCACAGGAGTCATCACCACAACACCGGGAACAGCAACCGTGACTGTCACAGGAACCATCTAGCTGGCATGAGCCTGTCCGGGGCGACAACCTGACAGCTTTGGGAACATTTCCCACAAAATAGCAAAAAAAGAAAATTTTGTGCTCAAACTCCCGGATTCCCACTGAAAAGATACACAACTTCTAATCCATGTATCCTTTTCAGGGATTCGGGGGATTTACAGCACAAAATTTTCTCTTTTTTCAATATAATACCTGAACACAGCTTGACACATCACTCCACATTCTTGAGCGCCTCGTCCATAGGAATCTTCTTTATCCTCTTCATCTGCAACAGTGAGATCACCAGATAGCCGGTAAAGCTGAGCACGAACATGAGTGGGAATATCCATGGTGCCATGTATATCGGCATCCAGCCGCTTAGCATATCTATCAGCATTGCCCTGTATATCACCTTGATCGACAGGTAACTGAGCAGTATATCGAGCAGCGTCACCACCGCAACCATGACAGTTGTGGATGACAGATACAGCTTACTGATCTCCTTTGTGTCATATCCCAGTATCTTAACCATGGATATGGACACCGTGTTCTTCTCCACTATTAGTTTTGTGAGCAGATATACGAGAAGCATGAACATAACAAGTGAAAATACAACCACTATGTAGAACATACCTCCCATGGACTTGGTGAGCTGTCTGGACACCTTTATCATGTCATCCTTTGTGATCTCTGACACTACATGATCCTCTATATCGGTCAGCTTGTCATTCGAGAAATAGCCGGTGAAGTAATCCTCGTCCTTGTCAAATATTTCTCTGAAATCACCCTCTGTCACGAACACCGCAAGGGCTGCCGGATACACCACAGAACCCGTCACCTTGAGCTCATATGTGTCATCAGTATAGCTCTCCTTGAGCTCAAGTTTGTCGCCATCAACTATCTCATATTTGTCTGCGTAGCTGTCAGATACCAGCACATCTCCGTCGTCCAGCTTAACCGGGAAATATTTACTGTCCGAGTGTATTCCATACACCATGATCTCATCATCTATATCTCCGGTCGTCCTTAGCGTCTTCATACAGTAGGTTTCCGCATTATTATTTGCCGTCTCCACCTGTGAATCCAGAACATACTGGTGGTCAGCTACCATATTATCCAATATGTCATTCTGATAGTGCTTCAGCATAGGATTCAACATAAGTCCGAACATCAGAAGAACCTGTGCGAAGTAAATTCCAAGAAGCATGACCACATATCCTGGAATGTTCTGAAGTATGACACGGGTCTTGAACCTTGTCATGAACTTCCAGTGAGGCAGCTTCACCGCCTTCTTTCTCTTTGATCTGCTGAGATCATGCCTCAGGAACCTCAGTGGTGAGAGCTTCAGTTTGCTGTTTACCACTAACAGGTTCACAACGATCATGATTATAAGAGGTATGACTGTGGTAAGCACAAATGCATCGGCATTCCAATACGTCACATACTTAGTGAGGGAATAGCTTCCATAGTAAAGCTGCGCACCCATATCCTTAAACACCGAATAGCCCAGCACGTTTCCCACCACTGATGCCACAAATGTAACTATGACAGGAAGTGATATGTAGTGAATAAGCAGCTCGCCCTTCGTATATCCTGAAGCCCTCAATGTTCCAATAACCGACGCTTCCTTTGTCAGAGTGTTGCTGATGGTTACCGCAAATATAAATGCAAGTATAACTATGACGATGTATTCAAACCATTTCATCATATTTGTATCACTGCCAATATCATTCCCTGCAAAGTTGATCGCCTGGTTCTGATACCTTGGAATGTAGTTCTCCACCATAATGCCGTTCATGACCGCCTGTGTATACACAATCTCAAGAAGGTCATCCGCCAGCTTTTTCTCATCGTTCTCCTCATCCGGCATTCCATCATCGTACATCCATGAATACGACCAGGTCTTATTTTTCTCTGGAAGATCATCAAATTCCTCATTTGACACAACCGCAATTCCGAATATCGTGGCATCAAACATGGTATCATTGTTGTTCTGGAACATGGTACTGTAGTCGGAGAGTGCCACAAATCCGCACACGCTGTATACCTTGTCACCCGCTTTTATATCATCACCGATCTCTATATCGTTGTTCACCGCATACATTCTGTCAATGGCGATCTCATCAGTTCCTACAGGAAATTCACCATCCATCAGGCACATTTTATTTACATCGTGTCTTGGTGCGAATATCCTCAGTGTCCTTCCCCCATCATCTGCAGCATCATTTACAGAATTCACCGTATCATCTTTTGTCTCTGCATTGCCTTCCACATTACCACTATTGCCATCAGAGTCTGATCCGATCTTACTCATAGGCAGTTCATAATACGACATATCATAGAGCTTCACGCCCTCATCCTCTATATTGTCCTTCATATTGTCAGACGCCTCATCCGACAGATCAAAATGTCCATCCTCCACGTTGTATTTGTCAAATGTATTGTCGTAGGTTTTCTTCATGCTCTCACCTGCAACCATGAAGCCCGACACCATTCCCGTCGTGATGACCATGAACAGGAATATGACTATATATTTTCCAAGCTCTTCCTTCAGTTCCTTTGGAATTCTTCTCCACAATGGATTTCTCATAACAGATCCCCTTTCCTATTGAACATCTACCCTGTCTGCCCAATTACCAGTCAAGCTCTACAGCGGATATCTTGTTCTCATTTACAATGTTGCGTCTTATCATGCCGTCCCTGAGCTTCACAGTCCGGTCCGCCATATTCTTGATGGCATCATTGTGGGTAACCATGATTATTGTGTTGCCATACTTCTGGTTCACATCCTCTATGAGCTTAAGTATCTCCTTGGAAGTGTTGTAGTCAAGGGCACCTGTCGGCTCATCACAGAGAAGTATATCAGGATTCTTCACGATTGCCCTTCCAATTGAGGTCCTCTGCTGCTGTCCACCCGACAGCTGATTTGGGAGCTTATGTCTGTGCTCATAAAGCCCCAGAGTCTTTAACAGATCATCTACATCAAAAGGATTATCACTAAGGTATGCTCCAACCTCCACATTCTCCTTTACATTGAGATTAGGTATGAGATTATACATCTGGAATACATAACCGAGATGCTTTCTCCTATATCTGGTCAGTGTCTTCTCATCCATATCCCCTGTCTTCTCTCCATCTATGGAGATATAACCGGAATCCGGGCTGTCGATCCCACCTATGATATTGAGCAGAGTTGACTTGCCAGACCCCGATGGGCCAAGCAGCACACAGAACTCGCCCTTTGCGACCTCAAAATCAATTCCTCTAAGTACCTCAGTTCGGTTCTCCCCTGAACCGAAGCTTTTCTTTATCCCACTTATCTTCAAAAAACTGTTGTCTCCCATGATTCTCTCCTTTTCCACATTTTATATTCTCCATAAACGCATCGCATAGCTCTCATACCGTACGATAATATTTAAACGCATGATTATATGTTCATATATTTATTAACACATATGTAGGCTCTGTGTCAACTATATTAGTGATAAATAATATCAAGTATTCTTTTATACACATTTACAGGAGCATTTTGGGATATCCCAGAAAAAAAGAGAAAACCACATTCACATCATATTGATCTGCCTGCTGTTTTCTCTTTTTTACATCTTATACCACACATGTGGCGATCAGAATCTATATTCTCTTATCTCACAGTTCTTTATGCCAAATGCTGCGAATTCCTCATTTGTCATATCATTGAAATACGACTGTACTATTCTTGATATTCCATTGTGGGCAACCAGAAGATATGTCTTACCGGAATCTTCCGACTCAGCCTTAAGCTCATCTAACAAATTGTACACCCTCTGACACAGATGAACCATGGTCTCTCCACCCTCATAGTGATCCAGAAAATGCGTCTTCGCCTTGGCGAATATAGCGCCGTTTCTGGCTGTTCCCTCGTATTTGCCAAAACACTGCTCACGGAGTCTCTCCTCGGCTCTCATAGGAATTCCTGTTATCTCGGATATATGTCTTGCCGTCTCCGAAGCCCTGACCAGAGGCGAATACAGGATCTCATCTATGTGATAATCTCCATTCTTTATCATCTCACCAAGCTGCTCCGCCTGCTGATGTCCAAGCTCTGTGAGTTCAATATCCGTGGCTCCACATATCTTGTTTTCCACATTCCACACGGTCTGCCCATGGCGGGTGAAGAACAGTCTTGGGCCAAACTTCTCAACAAGCACCGCCTTTGCATCGTCATATCCCTGTGTTATCCTCTTCTCAACACCTTCAGGCGAAAAGTCAAGCATGCCATCTATGGCACCACCAAGAGGAATAGACGGATATATATGTATCATCTCTGCATCATCGTATCTGTCGGTCTTCCTCTCATCGAGATGCACCACGACAAATTTTCTGTAGCCCTCATCATAGAGAGGCTGTATTGGCACATTATCTCCCCCAAGGAAGAAGCCTCCATCATAATACTTTGTCTTGTCTATCGTCTCCATAGGGAATATGACCGGTATGGCTGAAGAAGCAAGAAGTATACGTTCTATCTCCTCCGGTTCCATGCCTGACAGCTGGAATCTCTCAGGAGTAGGCTTGCCCTCCACATTGAGACATGTAGCATAACAGCTCATGTCACTGTTCGACACACCATCAAGTACTGGTGAATTCTCCAGTATGTCCATAAGTCCTTCTCTGGAGAAGAAGCCATCCTTTATCCTCATGCCTTTTGCCACAGCATCCAGTCCTATGCACTCTATTGCACTCTGTATGACTGGATTGTCTATGGTCGTGAGCTTCTCCTTGATGGACTCAAACCATTTGTTCCTGTTGTCCTCGTCTATATCCTTGTTGGACAGTATCCTGTCGTTGGTTATGTCGTACCACATCTGTGTAGCCTTATCCAGATCACCACACGCATACAGTGCCGCGTTCAGCGCACCGACCGAGCTTCCTGACACCGCCTTTATATCGATCACATCTCTGTACTCCTCAAGAGCCTTCCACACTCCGATCTCATAGGAGCCACGGCCACCACCGCCACCGAGCACCAGACCGTATCCTTCCTTAACCGGCACATCCGGCTGCCCGTCCTGACCGCCCAGTTCCGTGTAATGCATCTGCTTCTTCTGCGATATAGTCTCCTCTATCGCCTTATGAAGCTCCCCGGCCTTTTCCTTTATCTCCTCTGTTCTCTCCTGAAGCTCCTGTATAACCTTTTCTTTATCCATATATTAATCCCCCTTACTATTCCATAATAAAGCTGCTCTATCCAATATTGTCATCTGATATATCCACCAATTATGATCATATGTGTGTTTCATTTTAACATGTCAGCAACTATACCCACAACCTTATACTCACTATATTCAGAAGCTTTACCATTTATAGAACATTTATTTACGCTTTATATATTATTTCTTTTATGAACATATTTCTTTAACATCCGATACACAGAATGTACACAGTACCGTCTTATTATATATACAGATTGATGAGGACAGCAGATGTGCGACATGCCCAGGCAGCACCAGCGTATCTGCCGTCACTCAAACTAACAACAATCCAATTTATATAGATGGGAGGCCGGATACCTCACAAGTCCGGTCACAACACCTAAAACCTTCCTTTATAACTTTTATAAAAAAGACGGATATCAGACAATGAAACTTTTACCCATTTTCCATTTCTGACATCCGTCTTTTTGTATATATCAATTATTCTACAAGTATTTGTACAAGGCACTGCCACTCTCAGCCCTGCCGATCATGCTAAGTGCGGTCCTGTCTCATGGTGTACCACCATTTGAAAACTGCACTTCCTATGATTATCACATATCCTATAATGCTCAGCATGTCAGGGATCTGATCCAGGAATACAAATCCCAATATAGCCGCAAATATGACCTGACTGTAGTCAAATACCGATATCTCCCTGGCTGGAGCCTTCTGGTATGCTGCGGTTATACTGAACTGTCCACCAGCAGCCGCAAGTCCGGCACAGAGCAGGCACACAATCTGCTGCCATGTCATAGGTGCGTGGTCCAATATGATAAATGGAAGCGTCACCAGACATGAGAATACAGAGAAACACATGACTATGACCGGTCCGCGCTCCCCCTGTTTTCCAAGCTTTCTCACATAGGTGTAGGCTATTCCTGCCCCAAGGCCGCCTGCCACACCAACCATGGCATACAGAAAATCCATATGAAACGAAGGTTTTACAACGAACAATGCACCAGCGAAAGCCAGCACAACAGATGCCCACTCTACCCGGTTTGCCCGTTCCTTCAACACAAAGTATGATGCGATGATAGCAAAGAACGGAGAAAGCTTGTTGAGGATATTGGCATCCGCTATGTTGAGCTTGTCGATTGCATAAAAATTGCAGATAAGTCCTGTCGTTCCACATATGCTTCTCGCCGCGATTCCCGGCCAGCTGCTCTTCTTTATCTTGAATTTCTCCTCAGTCCTCATGAGCATGGCAATGGCCACAACAGCGGCCACTGCATTTCTAAAGAATGCCTTCTGCATAGTTGGCAGATCTCCAGACAGTCTCACGAAGAAGGTCATCAGTGAGAAAAAGAACCCTGCCATGATTATGAACAGGATTCCCTTATATTTATCTTTTATTACCAGTCTTTTTGCCATTTGATCAACTCCCGATAATGATAAAATGCCGCCAGGTCCCGCAGCACTTTATCTATTTGAAAGCATCATCCTTGAGCCCATGCTCATACAGATACTGCTCCCACAGACTGTAATACTGCGCCTGCAAATGTATGTCATCCCAGGTATAGTCCTTTACAAGACCACCCTTGCCATCGTCCACAACCGTATTCATATCCAGATAGAAAAGCTTTATTCCATCAGCATATGCAGCTATGGCACCATTCTTGTCATCGATATTGTCATTGTTCACAATATCGTGGCTTGCCGAATAGTCGCTGGATACATGCATGCAGCCCATCATAAAGATCACTGCGTCCGGCTGAAGCGCCTGTATCTGGGCCACCGCATCGATATATGTGGATGCGTATGTCTCCGTATCGTAACCCGCCTCATTTATGCCGAGCATGATGTATATCTTTCTGAATTGTTTGCTCTTAAGCAGCTCTGTGAGTGTCTTTGTTCCATTTGAGGCGATCTTCTCACCCATCAGTCCAAATGAAGTAAGGCCCTCCATATATGCAAATTCTGCATTGTCCAGTCCGGAATACAACGCCAGCCCTTCCACTCTGGAATCACCTATGAACAGAGCATCGTCAAAATAAGACTTGTCAACCTTTATATATGGGTACTGGGTCTCAAGAGCGATCTGTGTGAGATCTCTGTAGCAGCTATTTCTTGCCTTTCTCTTCTTAACCTTCTTGTATTGAGTCTGTCTTGTCACCGGAGCAGCCGAACCGCCTGTATCTATGGTTGCTTTTTCCGTAGTTGCCTTTTCGGTGGTCGCTTTCTCTGTAGATTTCTCTGTTGTCTTCTCCGTGGATGCATTCTCAGAAGTCTGCTTCTCCGTGGATTTCACCTCCGTTGTCTGCTCCTCTGCAGCCGCACTGCCCGTGGACTCCGACGTCAGCTCGCTCTTTCCCGGAGCATCCGTGCTTGTTGCGTCAGTTCCGGTTGCCACCCTCTCATCAAGCAGCACAGTCTGGGCCATAGGATGATGAAAGCTGACATCCCATTTATACACGCCAAGCGCAGCTCCCACATAACCGCCTGCGGTAACTATCACGCCGGATATTATGAGTATCGAGAACAGTGGACAGCCTTTTATCATTTGCCATAATTTCTTCATCTGCCCACCTCCTAAAATCTAAAATAAAGGAATGGATTGGAGCCACCCTTTGCTATCTGATATACACAGAACCAGAACAGTGCGAGCATTACAAGCTTGCATACCCAGTTCTTGTAGAATTTCTCTATGAGCTTTCTAGGCCACGGTGTACAGAAGATCACGCAGATCAGCAGTAGCCACCAGTATGTGTGTCCCAGCATGATCAGCTTGTCCATGGCATGTGTGGTGACTGATCCCTCTATGTTCATGCCAAACATTCTCTTCAGGTACAGTCCCAGAAGCTTCAGATCAGATATGTTAAATATTGTCCATGATATCGGTATCAGGAAGAACATGTACACATGGCCAAGAACCTTCACCTTGTCAAATACCTTGCCAAGGAACAGCTTCTCCATGAGAAGGAACACGAACAGGAACAAGCCCCATATCAGGAAATTCCAGTCCGCACCATGCCACAATCCGGTAAACATCCACACAGTGAACATGGCAAGTATCATTCTGAGCTTTCCCTTTCGGTTGCCGCCCATCGGTATGTACACATACTCTCTGAACCAGCGTCCGAGTGTAACATGCCAGCGTCTCCAGAAATCTGTGAGGGAATGTGCCATATAAGGATCGACAAAGTTCTCCGGTATCCTGAAGCCAAGTATAAGTCCAATTCCTATTGCCATCACGGAATAACCCATGAAATCAAACAGGAGCTGGAATGAATATCCCCATGAACCAAGCCATGCGGTCACAGTGTTTATTCCATAAGGGCCAACCGTCTGCACATCGTTCCACAGACTGGCTATCTTATTTGCCAGAAGCACCTTGTACGCAAGTCCCAATACGAACAGTGTCGCACCGCGCTCTATATCGTCCGCCTTGACCTCTCTGTGATCCAGCTCAGGCTTCACCTCATCGTAGTTGACTATAGGGCCGGCTATGAGCTGAGGGAACATGCTCACATATGTTCCGAACTTGATTATACTCTTGTCCGCCTGATACTTGAGCCTGTACACGTCAAATATATACGATGTTATCTGGAACGTATAGAAGCTTATTCCAAGCGGCAGCGTGATCGCCACGCTATCAAATATCTTTGTTCCCGCTGCAGTGTTTATTATCTCTATAAAGAAGTTGATATATTTGAATATGAACAACATTCCAAAATCAAACACCATAGCCACCGCCAGCCAGCAGTTTCTCTCAAATGAACAGTCGATCTCCGAATATACTTCTATATCATAAAAACGCTTGATTCGTCTTGCCACCGAATAGTTAAATATAATAGAAAACATCATCAAGAACACGTATATGGGTTCGCCATACGCGTAGAACACAAGGCTGCCTAAAAGCAGTACAACATTCCTGTACTTCGGCTTTGTCACAAAATAGATAAGCAAAAATAAAGGCAGGAATCTAAATAAGAACTCCATGCTCGAAAAAACCATAATATACTCCTTAAATAAATACTCAGTCCAGTGTGAGTATAAATACTTTTACCACTTATGTCAACCGACACTAATCCTATTTTTTCTTAAAAAAACTATTGTTTTCGACATATTTTCTCACCACCACAACATATGGTACTTCGCCCATATCCACGCCCCTATTAACATAAAAAATGCGTGATCCATATTTCATGAATCACGCATTTTTTCTCTATTCTATATATGATCATATTAAGATCTTATGATATGACACATATCCCTATGCCATGTCTCAACCTCATCTTACAGATAATCAAGTGGGTTGACATATGAGCCATTCAGGAATACTGAGAAGTGGCAATGTGTACCTGTTGAATATCCTGTTGAACCTGCGTACGCAATGGTCTGTCCCTGTGAAACCACATCGCCAACGCTTACTGCAAGTGATGAGTTGTGAAGGTACATCGTCACAAATCCATTACCGTGATCTATCATAACGTAGTTACCACCACTCTCGCCCCACTCGGCTACCGTTACAACACCTGCATCAGCCGCTGCGATAGGCACTCCATATGAACATCCTATATCTATACCCATATGATTGGAGCTTGCTCCTGCTGTCGGTGACTCTCTAGGTCCGAAGTAGTCTGTGATAGGTCCTGATACAGGCCATATGAACTGACCTGAACCGGTTGTTGAACCGCCATTGTTACTTCCACTGTTGTCGCTGTCACTGCCTGAGTTATCGCTTCCACCGTTGTTATCCTGCTGCTGTTGTTCAGCTTCTCTCTGCTTACGCTCCTCCTCCAGTCTCTGCTGTTCCTGACGCGCAAGCTCTGCCAGCTTGTCATCCAGCTCTGACTCCTGCTTTGCGTATTCAGCCGCAAGAGCTTTCTGCATCTCAACATCATCACTGTACTTGTTGATCTCCGCATTCTTCTGGCTTATAACATCATCGAGGTCTGCCTGCTTGGTCTCCAGGTCTGCCTTTACCTTCTCTACATCCGCCAGATCATCCTTGAGTGTCTGCTGATACTCTGCTATGTCATTCTTAGTCTTTACCAGCTTGTTGAGCTGCTTCTGGTCATATGTGCTGAGCTGATCAACATACTCAGACTTGTTAAGACTATCCTCAAATGAAGCCGATGACATAAGTGCATCTATGTAAGCAACATCGCCCTCCTCGTAGAGGTACTGTATCCTCTTCTTCATCGCCTCATACTGATTATCCTCACTGACCTGAGCCTCTGCAAGCTTTGTCTGAGTCTCATCTATCTCATTCTGAAGATCCTCAGCCTGCTGTTTCTTCTCCACGATCTGTGTGCTTATATCTGTGGCCTGCTTATCGAGCTCATTTACAGCCGCTGTAAGCTTGTCTACCTTCTTCTGATACTTCTCTGCGTTTGCATTCGCCTCTTCCTGAGCCTGCTGAGCCTCTTCCTTCTGCTGCTCAACATCCTCCTTGGTCTCCTCAGCATGCACGCTGAACACAGGAGCCGCAAATATGGATGTAAACGACATGAGCAGTGCTCCTGTAGTAACCACTGCCACCTGCATACCTTTCTTCTTTATCTTGTATAAATCTATTCTCATCATTCATGCCTCCTAATCGCATTTCATAATGTTATTATCTTTTTGCCCTACTTATCAGCATTATAACACATATTGTTCCTAAAAAAGTAATAACAATTTGTGAATTTTTTGTGCATTGCTCTGACCGCATTTAACACTACACTCTCAGGTGCTTTCTTGTGGTAAGAATACTTCCTACCAGACCAACACCGATACCGAGCACAAGTCCGACCGGTACCATAGTCCTGAACAGATCCTGCTGGCTCACAAATGCGAACAGCGTTGTGACAACCTTGAACCTTCCGGCAACGTATGTCAGTATCTTATCGTACATGTAGTACAGAAGGACCAGTGGTATAGCCGAACCGACCGCACCTATGATCA
>OGQB01000478.1_pt1 | contig 41465 bp, 49 predicted proteins | sample 1553071 | NCBI WGS metagenome assembly OGQB01 (sample SAMEA2580284, study PRJEB22360) | human gut metagenome | biome: human gut; feature: human-associated habitat; material: faeces | place: Denmark | collected 2008/2010
AATACGATGATTGGGTTTGTTACAAATACAGTAAATAACATACATCCAACTAATAAATCTAATAATAATGATAATAATAAGAAAATTGTTGAAAAATGCTGTTTAACGCATAATAACGTAATACAAAAATACATAATTTACACCATTTTTACACCATTTTGATTTAAATACAAAATGAATATAGGAAAACAGAAGAATTGTATTGCAATTAAAATAACAAAAAATATTATTTCTCAAAGTAAGAGTAACTAGCCAAAAAAAATGAAAATTGAAACAAGAGAAAATTTACACAATTCACAGGAGCTTTAATACTAAGAATTCCAGCCACAGGTTTGCCTGTGGTTTTTTCTTATATGTGATTTTTTTTCTTTGTCAAATCTCTCATATTTGTAATAGGAAAGAAATAAGGAGGCATTTGATGTACAAAAAGAAATTACTTTATTTATCACTAGCAGCATGTATGATGGGAATGACGCCAAATGTAAACTTACATGCAGAAGAAAAAACTGTAATAATACAAGATCAGGAACAGTCAGAAACATCTACGGAAATAACTAAAAACCCTACGAATGATACTCATGTTGAAGAAAGCACAACAGAAACAACAACACATCAAAAACATGAAACACACAAAAAGGAGACACATAAAGACAAAAAGAAGAAAAAGACAAAAAAAACAAAGCAGGAGAAAAAATCCAAGAAGAACAAAAAAAAGAAGGTAGATAATACAAAAAAGAAAAACAAGAAGAAGTATAATACGGAACAACAATCAATCAAGACTTATGCCGAAATGTCTTTGGAAAAGAAAAATCATAAAGAATACGTTGGATCCTATGTTTATTTTAATCAGGCAGATGAGGCATGGAACCATAGTGGCTTAAGCATTCATTCTGCTGGTTGTGGCCCAAGTGCGATCGCTGTATGCATTACAAATCTTACATCAAAATGGGTAACACCGGTTGATGTTGCATCATGGGGATCACAAAATGGATATTATTCATCTGCGGGATCTGTGCATGAAGGAATTCCTGCCATGGTAGAGCACTTTGGGTTACAATGCGAAGGCGCGGGAACAAATTATGAAAAAATTAAAGCTGCATTAAAAAATGGTAACTTTGTTATTGGATTAATGGGTCCTGGATATTTTACAAATGGTGGACATTTTATTACTTTAGTAGAAATTGACCAAGATGATCAAGTAACAGTTGCAGATGTTGGAAGTAGAAGAAGAAGCCAATTTAAATATGCTTTAAAAGACGTGATCGGAGAATCAAAAGCAGCAGGAGCTGGAGGTCCATTCTGGATTGTTAGATCAAATAAGAATACAGATGTAAAAAAAGAAAAAAAGATTTCTAAGCTATCAAAAGGAATCAAAAAGATCGAAAAGAAGAAAAAAATCGATCATAAAAAAGAAACTTTAAAGAACAAGGAAAAGGTAAAAGACCAGATCATTCATTCATTTTATCTTGAAACAACAAATGATATGAATGATTTTGAGAAAAAGCTTCCATTAACAGTTGTTTATACTGGAACAAAGCGATTGTCAACAGATACCGAACATCATAGCAAAATCAACCAGCACATTGAAAAACTTGCAAAAGAATTAAATGACCCATATTTGCTACAGGTTGCAAAAGAATATGATTTTGGATCTGACAACGTGAACTCTGGTCAAGGAACGATCGCTTTTAATTTAGTGACGTATCTTTCATCAGGAGCAACAGAATATCAAGTTAATTAATCATAGAGAAAAATTATAGTTCATTTTATCTGTCATACTTATTTTATATGTTATAATTTAAATAAATGACGGACAGAGAAAGGAGAATAAGATGTTACAGTTTGATAATAAAATTGTGGAGAAAGCATTATTGGACCATTATGAGAATCCAAGGATTTTAACATATCTAAACGAAAAGGGGGAACAGGTTATCCATTTAAAAGTGGAAAATGTGGATACTACGATGGCCGATATCAATCTTGCAGAAATTGATAGTAAAGTAAAAAAATCAATCCAGAATGATGAAGATCTACTGACAAAAATGATCATTCAGCATTATTACGTTTATTATCATTGTTACAATGTAGATTCTGATATTGACACAATGCATAAAAATCTGAAATATTTAAGAATGCTGCCAGTAAGTAGGGAACAAAATCCTTATATTGAAGTATTAGATTTGAAATTTGAACCTGTATTCTATTTACGATCATATTTTAAGAATTTTAACATCAAGATCAAAGGAGAAAAACTGGAAGAATTAGAAAACTTCTTAAAGCCTTTACAGTCTGATGCTTATGATGTAGCAAGAATGAATGTGCAGCGTGGTTATCATTTTAAGATCATGAAAAATGAGAATTTCCCAGATATTTTAACAGAACAGAATGGGGAACCGGTCACACAGTTATTCCTATTTCCTAAATATATGGATAGAATTTTTGACTCTATTGAATATGATGAGATCGTGTTAAAATTGCCTAATAATCGTAATATTGCATTTCTATCATATGATGAGTATGAAAGACATCCAGAAAAATTAAAGAAAATGAATGGATATCCAACATTATATTATTACAAAAAAGGAGAAGGACTTACGATTCTTGGAGAATAAAAAAAAGGAAGCGAAAGATGCTTCCTTTTTTTGTGTGCGTATTTAAAAAAAAGACATTCTGGAAGATTCCAAAATGTCTCTTGTGTCGGATCATAATCGATCCATTAAAGTATATGCATGAGTTGTCACATTAATTGCCCAGTCTCCACTCGTGCAATAGCTCTCATTGACTGCCATAAGGCTAGTTCCTTTGTAATGACTTCCTGATTTTGTAAGATAAGACTCTTTTAATAATTTTGCTGTCATTAACAAATTCTCTTCTTTGGATGGGGCATTAATCCCCTTTGCAGAATCACTGTAAACGCCATATCCGGTAAGATTATGATCTTCCAGAGCTCTTCGACTCGTTCCCCACGCACTTTCATGAACAGCGATCGCCATAATTCCAATTGCATTTACTCCATATTTTTCTTCACATTCGATAAAGTAGTCGGAACAATCTTCTAAGGCAGTCCCTTTCAGAATTTTCTTTGCCTTATCTTTTGTTAGATTACTCTTTTTTAATAAATTCATGGGATCAAATACGATTGATTTTTTATTTTCAATCAATTTCATACTATGATCTGCTACTTGAATCGACGTTTTTAACTTTTTAATTTCTTGCTCTATGGACTGAATGGAAGATTGATAAGATGCTTTTTTCTTTTCAATGATCGGTTGTAGATCTATGGAATCTTGTGAATCCATCATGATCAAAATGTTTTTCTGATCCTGTAATCCAAAGTGATAATTCATAGATGCCTGCATCAGTTCCGTATCATTTAAGTTATCTGCTAATTGTTTTATTGTCTGATCTGCTGGGTCATTTAGGTTGTCTAAGGACTGATCAGAAGAGGATTGAATTCCGATATACGATCCATAATTCCATTGAGTATAAAAATCTTGAATCATCTGAAGTTTTTCTTGGTATTCTTTTTTCTCTGCTTTTTTTTCTTTTACATGACCTACAGCGTCTCGTTTTTCTTTTGCCAGCTTTTCTAATTGCCCTTGTGTTTTCTTTACAACAAAAGTGATCTTCTTTTTTGGGGCTTCCTGAACAAAGGATGAATCTTTTTTATTAGAATTCTTAGGTGCTTTCTTTTTCTTACTATTTTTCTTTTCTTTTTTTTGCTTTTTCGTATTTGCTTTCTTTTTCTTGGTTTTTGTTTGCTTTGCTTTCTTATCTACTTTTTGAACTTTTTTTTGTGCTGCTGTGGTAGTTGCAGCCGCTGTCGTTGATTCAGTTGCTACGACTTCTGTGGTGACAAAAGTATCCGCTGTTACGGTTTCATCTGCATATGCAGGTGTGCAAACAGTGCACATCATCATCATACATAAAAGTGAACTAACTAATTTTCTTCTCATAAATAAACCCCTTTCTTAGCCTTCTATTATAAATATGAGTTATTTTGAAAAAAATCTGAATCACATATAAGATTTCTTGCAGTTATAACCATGACCTAACTTACATATTTACAGTGTAATTATTGACGATGTAGAGAAAGAAAGGAAAAACATATGAATCATAATTTAGGTGTTCGATTAGAACAAGGTCAGTTTATTGAAATCCGAAAAGTTTCAGGAACTGCAAGAAGCGAAGCAAGAATGTTAAGTGTATCTTTTTTTAAGAAGTATTTTGACGGTGTTCAGGTTGGTGATTTTGTATATTTTACAAAGTTTGGAAAAGAAACGTATATCATCACGAAAGAACCATATTCTGAATGGTCAAGACCTAAGAAGATATTACCTAGTGCTCAAACAACTTTAAAGATTTATGTTGATGAGCCGGATCTTCTGTTTGGATGTTACTATTCATTCTATGATTGCGGAAAGCATCTTTTAATGAAGAAATCTACATTAAAAGAAATCGAAATGAGAGTGAAATCCAAAAGAACCCAGAATAGTGGATTGGTAAGAAGCACTCAAGATAGTCTGAGTGTTCAGAAAAATGATCTGACATTTTTTAGAGGAAATCATGGATACCATGTCGATGTTTATCAGGGTGCAAAACTTTATATGAAGATCACACAGATTCCATTAAATCAAGTTCATTCAGAAAAAACTTTAAGAGCTTTATCAAGGAAAGAAAAAGAACAGGATATGTTTAGTTATGAAGCATTTAATCTTGTTCCAGCGCGTCAGTTGTATATTCCGAATACATTTCTACAAAATGTAAAAATGAAACGAGGCGATCATTTTAGTTTAAAAAAAATGAACGAAACAACAATGTTGGTAATTCCTAAAGAGCAGAAGGATGAAATCACAAATGAGTTCTTTAACCCATTCGAAGAAAGAAGAAAAATTGTAACTGTCAGTCAAGGAGAAAACAAAAAAATCAAAAGCATGCAGAAGATCAAAGATCAGACGAAGCTTGATCTATCAGGTATGTTAAAAGAAATGAGAAAAATTAACAATCAATATATTTAATATTTAAGGAGGCAAATTATGCTTAATTATGAAAATTTTAAAAACTTTACAGGAAACACTAGAAACGCAAGAACAGTGGAAGAAATCGATGTTTTTTTTAATTATTTAAAAAAGTATCTGCAGTCTTGTTTAAAAGATGAAGAAAGTGAAGCTGAAAAGCTTCTGGGAAAAGCTGGAAGAGTTATTTGTGATTTAAATTCAAAGTGCCGTAAAGAAACAGGAAATTATTTTCTGACAAGGATTCTAAATGTTTGTGATAACAAGCAACTAGAAAATCTGATGGGGCTGTTTTTACTTGAAGTTATCAAAAGTGAAAAAATGCTGAACGATGATATTCAGGTATTTAAAAAAGTTATTTAAGCTAAGAAAATGATATAGGAGAAAATTTATTATTTTAGGGCTCTCTATAGGGAGAAGTTATATTAGGAGAACAAATTATGTCAAATACAAGAACAATTATCTACAATGGAAAAACTATTAACTTATCAAAATGCTTAAAAAAGGACCAGAGAAGTTATTATCAAGGACAAATTTTTTTAAAGGCATGTGAAAAAGAATATGCGGAGTTTACCTGTATTGCACAGGGAATGATCATTCAACTGACCAACACTCCAAAAGAAGATAAATATTGTTCAAAAGGATACCAGAACGGAAAATACAAAATTCCAAATGATCTATACAAAAAATATCATTTAGAAAGAGGAAAAAGTAGTCGCTTATACCAGTTAGGGGAAAATACTTATTTTTTAAATGGAAGATTAAATGCATGTGAAAAAAAAGCATTTAAAACTCCATCCATTCCAAATAAAACAAGGCTCATCTATGATGAAATTGACTTTGAAAAATTAGTTAATTTAGGAACTAATATTGACAAAAATATCATAGATGTAAAAGAGAATGGATATTATGTTGTAACTTATTACAATCATGGACAACAGTATATTTCTTTTAAAAAGGCTGATTCTAAAGAAATTCAAAATCTTTTTAGCATCAGAGAACTTGGAAAAATTTATGGAACACATTTAAAAAACTTTTATGGTGATAAATTATCCTATATTGCAAAAGCAAGTGGCCGTAAAGTTTATATCACAAAAGAATTTATCAATCGATTAGGAATTGATTGTTCTGATTGTAGGGTTCTATATGATCCAGATAAAGAGATTATTTATTTAACATTGCCAGAAACATTCTCTGATCTTTCAGGAGAGGTGATCGATCCGATCAAAGAAACTCCAGTTAAAGTTGTAACGGAAGAAGCAACGGATATGGAAATGATACAGGCTTTGCTAAGTGAATTTACGAATTTCAAAGAATTTGCATATAAAATCTTTGCTGAATACAAAGACCTTAAAATTGAGTGTCAGGAAATAAGAGCAGAAAATGAGGCGATTAAAAAAGCTCTAAAAGAACAGAATAAAACCGTTACGATCAATAACGGGAAAGCTTATTTTGAAAGTTTCGAAGAAATGACATTATGATTCATAGAAAAGGAGTGGCTAAGGCTGCTCTTTTTTTATATGTGAATTTTAATTTTCTCTAAAAATCTCATATTTATATTGGAACATGAGTGAAAGGAGAAATTTAATGAGTTTTAATGAAGCACAAACAGAAGCAATTCATCATAAAGAAGGTCCATTATTGATCATTGCAGGCCCAGGATCCGGGAAGACAACAGTGATCGTAAATCGTACAAAAAATTTAATTGAGGAGCATCATATAGATCCTAGCAAGATTCTTGTTGTAACATTTACAAAATCTGCAGCAGAAGAAATGGGTATCCGTTTCCAAAAATTATGTCTGGAAGAAGAGGATCCAGATCAATATACTGGCGTTCATTTTGGCACGATCCACTCTATCTGTTTTCAGATTTTAGTAAGCTATTTTGGATATGATTATTCCCAATTAATACAGGAAAATGAAAAATATCGCATTCTATATGCATTGGCAAAACAATACGATTTTGCATCTTTAGATTATAATAAATTTATCGCAGATATTGCAAAGGCGATTGGGTACATTAAAAACTGTGATGGGAAAGGTATCAATTATTCAAAATTTGATGTATCTGAATATCAGGTCAAAAAAATGATAAAAGGATATCAGGAAGTTTTAGAAAAAGAACATAAGATCGATTTTGATGATATGTTACTTCGTTGTCGTGATAACTTAAAAAAGCATGAAGATGTTTTAGCAGATGTACAGGAGACATTCCATTATATCATGATCGATGAGTTTCAGGATACAAACAATGTGCAGGCTGAAATCTTTAACATGATCGCCCAAAAGAGAAAAAATATCTGTGTTGTCGGAGATGATGATCAGTCTTTATATCGTTTCCGAGGAGCAAAACCAGAGATCATGCTTGATTTTGAAAAAACATATCCAAAGACGAAAAAGGTAGTCCTGAATATCAATTATCGTTCTGATCGTAATATTGTTGCCGCATCAAAGAAGTTTATTGAGTATAACAAAACAAGATTTCCAAAGGATATTAAGAGTTTTCATAAAAGAAGATACAAAATCCAATTACAGCAGCTACCAAATGACAAAGAGCAGAATACATGGATTATAAAAAAGATCAATGAATTATACAGAAAAGGTGTTCCATACTCTGAAATGGCTGTGATCTATCGGACAAACCGAGAAAGTAAAACAGTGATTGATCAATTAGTAAAAAAAGACATTCCATTTCAGGCAAAGATTGAAGATGTGATCAATATCTACAATCATTTTATCTTCAATGATATTCTTAACTTTATGGAATTAGCCAAAGGATCCAAAAGCATGGCACGATGGACCAGAGCATTAAAACGTCCAACTGCTTATATTCCAAATGATGCTTTTAAAGAATGCAAATCTTTAGATGATCTGAAGCAGTGGGGATTTGATCATGGAAAACCATATATCAAAAAGAATATTGAAGCTGTAGAAAGAAAGATCCGAAAATTAAAGGTGTTAGATTTCAAAAAACAGGTTGGATATATCAAAAGAACATTAAATTATGAAGAAGGATTGATCTCTTATGCAGAATATAAAGGGGAAGATGAAACTCTTTTATTAGAAATTCTAAATGATCTGGAAGAAGATTCAAAAGAATGTGATTCCATGAAAGAATGGCAGCAACGTGCAAAAGAATATACCGCAACCATCAAAAGAACAGTTTCCATTGATGAAGAAAAAGACGCAGTCAATCTAACAACCATGCATGGAAGTAAAGGATTAGAGTATCAAGTCGTCTTTATGATCGATGTCAACGAAGGGATCACCCCTTATGAAAAAGCAGAAACAACACCGGAATTAGAAGAAGAGCGAAGGATGTTTTATGTTGGTATGACGAGAGCAAAAGAACGCTTATTTGTTATTACAACAAGTATGTTTCGAGGAAAAGATGCAAATCCTTCTGATTATTATTATGAATTGCAAAATATTCTGGAGAAAAAGGAGTCATAACAGGCTCTTTTTTCTTTTGGACAAAAATCTTATATGTGAAAAAAATAAATGAATAAATCTTTCATATTTAAGATAGAAGAAAGATGGACAAAAATTGTGATTTTTCGTAAAATAGAAAATAACAGGAGGAGTAAAAGTAAATGATACGAAAGCGATTATTAGTAACAGGATTAGCAATGAGCATGTGTCTCAATCAGATGCCGCCAACAGTCTTAGTGAAAGCATCACAAAATACAAACAGCAATTCAAAATTTGAAGTAGAAGTAAAAAATTCAAAAGCTTCAAAATATGGATATATTAAACCTGCAGGACAATCTTATGCGACAAATCCTAAGTCAAAATTGAAGAAAGCAGCACAGTTGCCAGTACATTATGGATCAATGGAAAAAGACGTTCGTGATCAAAACCCATTTGGAACCTGTTGGGCATTTGCAGGGACAGGAAGCTTTGAATATGCAGTGGATAAAAAAACAGGGAGCAATACAGATTATTCAGAAGAACATATGATTCAGAGATTATCGAAAAATGGAGATACAGGATATCAGATCACAAGTAAAGATACTGGTGGAAATGAATATATGTATTCAGGATATTTTACATCTGGATACGGTCCAGTATCAGATAGCCTTTTCCCATATGATACAACAAAATCAACTCTGCAGATCATTCCATCTATTTTAAATGCAAAAGGAAATTATCGTGCAACAGATGTACAGTTTTTTAAAACAACAGATGATGCAAATGGCGCTTTAAACAGTGAAACCGTCAATACAGTAAAACAGGCAGTTTATAATAATGGAAGTGCTACCTGTGGAATCACATGGGACAGTAGTATGATCCAGGAAGACAAGGTGTCTTATTACAATAATGACGATAATGCACGAAATGATTCGAATCACGAAGTTCTGATCGTAGGATGGGATGATGATTACAGTGCGGATCATTTTAAGGGTGTGACGAAAAATGGAGCATGGTTGGTTCGAAATAGTTGGGGGAATAATATTGGAGATAACGGGTATTTCTGGGTATCTTATCAGGATAAATCCTTGATCCCTTCCTGTACGATCAGAAGCTATGAAGAAGTCAGTGATGATGATACAATCTACAACCTGGATGAAAGTGGAGCGCTTTATCCTCAGGTAACTTATGATGGAACTTCACAAGTCGGATTTATCAACTCTTTTTCTTTGAAGAAACGAGAGAAATTAAAAGAAGTAACATTTTATGAAGCAGAAACAGGAGCACAATATCAGTTGTTTTATGTTCCGGTCAAAGATGATGGATCATTAGATATCGGGAACAAACAGGCGATCACAGAGAAAAAGACCTTAGATTTTCCGGGATATCATACAGAAAAGATCACGAAAGAGATCAATGTAAAAAAAGCTGCGATCATGGTAATGATCGATAGTAATGAAGACAGTGCCGGTCTTGGAGCTGAGGGATCCATTTCTGATGGCAGAAAAAAACTTTATATCCCGACATTAGAAAAAGGACAAAGCTATATTTATGCCAATGGAGAATTAGACGATCTCTATGACATGGGGACTAATTTTGGAAACTGGTCTATTAAGCTAGTGACCGAAAAGACAGATTCTGCCTTTTATGCAAAAGATCACAAAAACAGTACAGATCTTGGAAGTTTTCGATGGACGGGTAGTTCTGTAAAGCCTTCCATTGGAGATATCGTTTCTGAAGATGACGGTAGTGTTTTAAAACAGGGAGCAGATTATGAATTGGAATATGGAAATAACACGAATCCCGGAACTGCTACTGTAAAAATCACAGGACTTGGAAAATATGCAAAGTGTTCGCTTACTTTCACATATACCATCGAAAACAAAACGTTCCATATTGATGGAAAAAAGGATGGCGATTCATTAGATGATAAAGACTGGACAGGAGAAGAAATAAACCCTAGTGTTGGAAATGTATTATCTGATTATGACAACCGAGTGCTGGAAAAAGGCACTGATTATAAACTTGTTTATTCTGATAATATCAATGTTGGAACAGCTACAGTAAAAGTGATTGGAATGGGAGATTATGAAGGATGTGATCTAACGTTCATTTATAAGATCGTAGAAAGCTGCGGTTATAATGGGTTTTATGTGGAAAATGCAAGTGACAAAAGTGACTTAGGTTCTGTAAAATGGACAGGCGATCCGATTAGAAAGAATCCTGGGATAATTCGTTGTTCACATTGTAAAAAGGAATTAACTGAAGGAACAGATTATGAACTGGAATATAAGAATAATATAGATCCTGGAACAGCTACTGTTACAGTAAAAGGTATTGGAAAATACAAAGGATATGAGCAGAGTTTTACTTACACGATCGAACATCGAACATTTCATCTAAATCATCATCAAAACCATGATAATATTGGAACTGTGAAATGGACTGGAAAAGAAGTAAATTATCTTCCAGAAAATATTGTGTCCGATCATAATGAAACAGTTTTAGAAAAAGAAAAAGATTATAAGGTCGAATATACAGATAATATTAAACCAGGAACAGCATCCATAAAAATAATCGGAATCAATGATTACAAGGGATGCGAGCTGAATTTCACTTATACGATCGAACAAGACTGTGGATATGGCGGATTTTATGCAGAAATGCATCAAAATGGCACAGATTTAGGGAAATTTGATTGGACAGGATCTGATGTGCAGCCTTATCTTGGAAAAATCTTATGTAAACATTGCAATAAAGAATTAGAAATTGGTAATGATTATATCATTCAATACAGTAACAACATCGATCCTGGTAAAGCGACAATGAAAGTTACTGGAATTGGAAAATATAAGGGTTACGAACAAAGCTTCACTTATACAATTGGACATAAAACATTTACAGTAGGAAATCATAAAAATGGAGATTCTTTGGGAAAAGTTAAATGGACTGGAAAAGAATTAAAATATGATATTGGGACTGTTGTAGATGCATCTGGAAAACGTCTGGAAGAGAATAAAGACTATACAGTTGCTTACAGCAACAATGTAAAACCAGGTACTGCTACAGTAAAAGTTACAGGACTTGGAGAATACAAAGATAATTCTTATGAGTTTTCCTTTGAAATCGAAGAGGACTGTGGATATGGCGGATTTTATGATGAAAAGTTAGATGAAGAGGCTTCTCTTGGAACATTTAAATGGACAGGAGAAGAAATCCGAAAGCATCCAGAAAATCTAAAATGTAAACATTGCAATCGTGCATTAGTAGAAGGAACTGATTATATGATCAGATATTCTGATAATGTAGATCCTGGAACTGCAACAGTCAAAGTAATAGGAATGGGACAATTTGAAGGAACTGAAAAAATATATCTTTATACGATCAAAAACAAAACATTCCATAGCGGTCGATATGAAAATGGGCAAAACTTAGGAACTTTAGAATGGACGGGAAAAGAAGTAAAATTTGATATTGGACAAGTTGTATCTGATCATCAGGATGTTGTTTTAAAAGAAGATACTGATTATAAGATTACATATTCCAACAATATTAATCCAGGGACAGTAAAAGTTGAGATCACTGGATTAGGAGATTATAAAGGATGCAGCTTAAGTTATACTTTCACGATCCATAAAACAGAAACTCCTGTAATACCATCTGAAGATACGAAACCTTCTCATAATGATTCTACAACAGAAACTAAAAAGGAATCTCTTACGATCGCAACAGATCCAGAAAATGCGATTTATAATGGAAAGAATATCACTCGAAAAGTGATCGTAAGATCTGGTAATGAGGTTTTAACAGAAGGAAGAGACTACAAGATTACTTATAGTAATAATAAAAACTGTGGAATCGTCACAATGAAGATCATTGGAATCGGCAATCATCAGGGAACAATTACAAAAACATTTAAGATTGCTCCAAAGAAAGCTTCTTTAAAGAAGATAAAATCTGGTAAGAAAACAGCAACACTTTATATTAGAAAAAATGGTGGTGGCGTTACTGGATATCAGATTCGTTACTCTTATAAGAAAAACTTTAAATCTTCCAAATACAAGCTTTCCAAGAAAACAACGTATAAGATCAAAGGATTGAAACGCAAAAAACTAGTATATGTGAAGATCCGAGCTTACAAACAGGTTGGAAAGGCAAGGATTTATGGAAGTTGGAGCAATTCCAGAAAGGTAAAAATTAAATAATTTTTGGCCGACGAGGCTGCTCTTATATAAGAGTGGGGCATGATTTATGTCATGCCTCTTTTTTTTTGTGCAAATATCTCATATTTGAAATATAAGATTTTTTTTAAGCAAAAAGAAAGGAAGTAAAAAAATGAAACATATCAAGAAAATTTTAATCCCTGTTGCCATTGTAGGAGGAATCACAATTGTGATTGCAAAATTATGTAAGAAAGATTCGGCTGATCATATTGATCTTACTTTGAATGATGATGACATTAATGAGATTGAAAAAGAAATGGTAAAAGAAATGGAGAAAGACATAGAAGTCATGCCTGAAATTTCTGAGGGGAATGAGAGAGAAATTTGGGATTTCGGGGATTTAATATAATGTAAGAATGGCGGTCAAATGACCGTCTTTTTTTTTGCCTTTCAATCTTTCATATTTAATATGAAGTATTTTTTTTTGAAAGGAGAATCATTATGAAAAAATGGAAAAATATTTGTTGTTTGTTTTTATAATGTCGGTGATCCTGTTTGTGCCATCAAAGCAAAATGTAAGGGCCTATTAATTTAGGCTCATTTTTTTATATGTGAAAAATTTTTTTTTCTAAATCTATCATATTTAAAGTAGAACGGAATGTTCTTATTACGAAGAAAGGCGGATCAGAGGCGGAAGTCCAAGTTATCCGTTGAAACAACTATATGATAGAAAAATCCAGAAGATCCTGGTGCTGTTGAGAGGACCATCAGTCAAAAACAACCTTTCCCATACCGGACACTGTGTCGTGGCAGACCAAGGATGGGAGGAATTGCGGTTAGAACGTGGCGGTCTTGCTCTGCATTCGTACCGCTTTCATTTTTGGTTTGAGTGCGTATCCAAGGGAGTGGCGTCCCCAATCATGCACAGAAATCGGCGTTGCCCGTCCCTGTTGTATTTTCATGGCTCTTGTCGTGAAAACAGAGGGCATATGTTCCAGAATCACAATCTAGCTCGTCTTAAGGCAGGACTTCGGAGCACCTTATGGTGGAACATGTGACTATCATGTATTGCATGCATGATGGTAAGTAAATGAAACCTCGCCGATCGTGACGGCCTGATAAGCTTTCAAGATCGAGTTTTTACTTCCCCTTTCCCGTTTTGCAAAAGATGATCCGGCAGTATCGGACTGTTTTTCGCGGACGGGAGGGGGGGAAGCTCATATTTCCTGCCTCCTGCTCTGGCCGAGAGTTCCGGAGAGGAACCGAGACAGACAGGATAAGGAAATCGCGAGCTTGGGGATCCTAGCCAAAAGGTTTCCTTTTTTTAAGAAGGTGTTTTCTTTTATACAAACAGGGAGATGGAATCTCAAGACTGATATCATCTTAAGACTGTTTCCTTTAAAAGAAGCAGAGAGAAGATCATCGTCTTCTTTATCCATCATATTTAAGTTGTAACAAGATGACGAAAAGAGAATTACAACAAAATGAAGGGAGAAAATTTATGTACTCAAAATCAAAATGGAGAAACAAAGAATGGAAGAATATCGTAGATGATGTATTACGGACCGGTGGAAATCGTAAAAATTCTGTCAAACGTATCATCTATGAATTCATGCAGGATCAAAAGGTTCATGTAGAATACATTCAAGATGAATTTGGAATTGGTGGAAAAGGACTTTTTTTTGACAGCCAGAAATACGCTGTCTGGTTTAATGAAAATGGGATCAAGATTTCAAAGGGAGAAACAACACAAGATAATTCTATGGATTCTGTATTGATCAATTGGACTGATGTTTGCATTGAGATTCAAAAGATGCTTGCAGAAGGCGTTTATCAGACACAGAATATTTTAGATCAAGCTCACGATAATGCAATTAAGGAGCTTGCGGAACGTATCTTTTTCATGAAACGAGAAATTGTCGATGAATATTGGGATATTTTAGATGTGATCTTAAAACTTAATGACCATCCAGAAAAAGAATATGATCAGATCATGCCAAGTAATATGGATCAGCTAGAAGAAAAACTAAGAGATCCAGAGTCATCCAAAAAATTAGGAAATCTCTTAAAATATATTGCTCTTGAATATCAGAAACATCCAGAGATTGTGAGATTTCATTTTAACTCACCAGACGAGATTTGCCAGATGTATGAAAGATTTGCATTAAAGCGTAAGGGATTTCATGCAAATAGTGATTTCATTTGGAAACATCCAGATATTTTTATTACACAGGATGAGATTGATGAATTCTTGAGAAGAGGAGGAGCTTATGAAGATGGAAAATTTAAGATTTATTCCTTCTTTTTACTGCACAAAGATAAAACAGTGTGCTCCAATTTCTTAAAAGACAGATATGGAATCGGTGGATGCTCTCATGCATTATGCGGAGCAGATGATTCTGGTGCTGATTATAATGCAAAAGGATTAGTGTTAAAAAGAAGCGTAACAGGAAAAGAAATTTCGATTCGTCTAGGATGGCCAATGGTTACTGATCGTGTTTCCTATCTGATTCAAAAAGAGCAGTTTCTTACAGGAAAAGAATATCTAAAACTGCATGATTATGAGGCACGTGTGATGGCGGATCATGTGATCACATTTTATCATCGTTTGCCAGAAGACATCGTGCGTCCTTTTGAAGATTCTATTTTTTATGATCAGACAAAAAGAGAAGTATATAAGATCATCAATAGCAAAACAAAGTTTTCAAAACTTTTGAGTTCTATGAAACAGGATCTTCAAAAGATCCCCAAAGATTTTGAAAAGGTTGACGAGACTTATGAGAAAAAAGAAAGACTTTTAAATGAGTTGCAAGGATATCATGATGGAACTTATACACTCTTCCCATTTCAGAAACCTGAAAAGAAAGAAGATGTTGAGAATTGGACACAGTTGAATCTTTTTGATTTCATCTAGGTATCATTTTGTAGGAGAAAACGTACTAATTGCAGTGCGTTTTTTCTTATATGTGAAAAATGGAAATACAGAAATCTATCATATTTATAGAAAAGGAGAAAATGATTATGGAAAAATTTTTAAAAGAAATGACAAATGGGGAATATGCGATTGTCGATTCAAAAACAGTAATTTTACTTGATAAAAATGCTGATTTTACTGTTTGTTTTACATTTGATCCAGATTCCGATGTGGCTGTAAGAATTAGATTCAGATCTGATGATACTATGGAAACAAAAGTAAATATATCTACCGATGCAGAAACAAATCTTATAACACTTACTTGTATTAATTGCGAAAACACCATGGAATTTTGTTCATCAGATCCGATTTATCTTGGAAAATATCATGAAAAGGATTTATATCTAAATTTTTGGGTTAATTCCGCCGGATACGATTCCATGAAAAAGATTACTTATACACTTTACAAAGAATTATAGAAAAAGAGGAAAATCATGCAGAAAATATTTATTTTCATTTTTGTAGCCGGATTAGTTCTATATACCGCAAGTGCGATTCTTGTGAAAATTGATGAAAATCGTCGCTTTAAAAAAGCAAAAAAATTCAATGATGATAAGATCATTGATCGTTACATGGAAGAAAACAGAAAGTTTTCGAAGAATTGCAAACCATCTCAGTATGTGTTTGTGATATGTGAGATCATTGGTGGAATCGGATATTTCCTGATAATGGGATACAATGGATTGATCATGCAACCAACTATAGCTAGCAAATTGTATCTGATTTTCATGATAATCGTATTGCTGTTGTTGTTTGCCATCCTCATTTTGGAGCAGTTGTATATCATCAAAGAGATTTTTTAAAAAGGAGAAAAAATGAAGTGTGAATATTGCGGATATGACGGAGATGGATTTGAAGAAGGCGAATTCGGATTTTGGTGTCCAGACTGTCAGGGGCTTCTTTATAAAAATGGAAAAGAAGATTACAGTCAAGCAGATATCATCTTAGAAAAACCAGTATCAGATCATCGCCCGATCATCCAAAAATCAAGGTTAAAAAAGCAGCTGTCACCTTTAAGATATCCTGGTGGAAAATCAAAAATGATCGATCAGCTGCTGCCTTATATCAAAGGAAAGAAATATTTTGTAGAAGCTTTCTGTGGCGGAGCCAGTTTTGGTCTTTCACTTTTAGAATCCGGAATGATTGAAAAACTGATATTAAATGACCTGGATCCGAATGTGTATGCATTTTGGGATACGGTATGCAATGAAAAGTACGAAGAACTCATTGATAAGATCAGAAAATATCAGCCAAGTAGAGAATCCTATTTTTTGTACCAGAAACGAATGCTCAAAGCAAGCATTTCAACGATTGATCGTGCATTCTACTTTCTTGTGATCAATCGTTGTAGCTTTTCAGGAATTCAAACAGCAAATCCAAAATCAAACATGGAAGATCGCTGGCTGCCTGATACTCTGATCAAACGGATCGAAAAGATACATTCTATGAGTGATCGCATTGAGGTAACAAATAAAAATGCAATGGAACTGATCGAAGAAATGTATTGGGATTCAGATACTTGTATTTTTGTTGATCCTCCTTACATTGAAAAAGGAGATTGTTTATATCCAGTAAAATTTCATTTGCATCATGAATTAGCGAAACTGATCACAGAACTACTGAGAGAGTTTCCAGGATGTGCAGATATTTTGCTAACTTATGATGATCAGGAAATTCTGCATGAACTGTACGATCAAAATCATATTGGAATACATATGATTGGTAGAAAATACAGTTGCAATCGTTAAAAAGGAGAAAATCATGAAAGAAAAAATCATTGAAATTCATTGTGCTGAAGAGTTTGATAAAATGTTTTTACATTTGGATTCTAAATATTTCAATTGTCGTATGGGATTATTAACAAATGATCTTGAAATTCTTTTTTCTTTAAAAGAAAAGGATTTACAGGAAGCATACAAAAAGCTTTTGAATAGTGATAATACATATACGAAATTTGAATATCTTGTCGAATATGAAAAGGAACATTATATTGCATTCAATTGTTATATCCCTTACATCAACCCTGAAAATAAATTATACAAAGTGGAGAAAGAAGAAGCTTTAAAATTGTCTCAAACAGAACTTTTCAAAGATGTAAGACTATTTTTTGGAAATTTGAAAATTGGAAGTATTTTGGGTTATGGACATGAGTTTTTATTTCTGATTCCAGTAACAATCGATGAAACGAAACTTCATCAAATAGAAAAGGAAATATATAAAGCAATGTATCCGTTTTACAGTCAAGGAGTGAAAAATCATGAAGAAAGAAAAAATTTATAATAAAATCATTCGTATTATCAGAGAGATGTATGAGATCCAGACTCCTGTGATCAAAGATGTGAAAGAAATCTTAATTAAGAAAGGATATACTGTAAACTACTCAGGAGCGATGAGTCCATATAGTGGCAGCTATCAATTATCTCATGCAACAGGAGAAGAACATAAGATACTGATTCCTTTCCTCTCTAAAGAAAGAGAAAATATGCTTCTTGCTGAGGCACTTTTTGAGATAGAAACCGGAATGCAAGATCATGCAGAATGTAAAAATCTGGCACGAAGATTGATGATACCAACAAAAGAATTCTTGCAGCAGGTTGATAAAAATGAAAGTGAAGGTTATAGAATCAATATTTCAAAGGTTACAGCTCACTTTTATATTGATGAATCTAGTGTGATTGCAAGAGGTAGAGAACTTGGAATATTTGATATTTTGTAAAAGAAGGAGAAAAGTTATGGAGATTAACAAAAAAGAGCTTGCCGTTGGAAATACGGCTTATGTTGTAACCAAGAAATACGATTCAGATCAGATGAAACAAGTATATCACATTGATCCGGTTGAAATTAAAAAAATTGGTCGTAAATATATTACGGTTACCGTACAATACTGGGATCAGGAATTTTGCTTAAAAGATGACGGAGTCATTTACGAATTTGCTTTAAAAAATAAGACAAGCGGAGCAAATGATGTTTTATGTTTATCTGAAGAAGATGCGAAAAAGCATATCTTAAAACAGAATCTTTTGATGAAATTTCGAAATAAAAGATTCTGTGAAAATGACTGCAATCTGGATCAACTGCTACTTATGAAAGCAGGATATTTTTATGATCCAACAGGTCCAATGGCAAAACATTGGCAGAAGATTTTGGAATATGAGAAAGGTAATTTTTAATTGTTATGCAGGACGGGGAATTTCCCTTGTCCTGTTTTACTAAGAAGAAAGGAAAATCAAATGGAAAGAGACTATAAGATATACGATTTAAGAGGATTTTGTAACCTGCAAGATGACTGTTCAAAATGCAGATTAGATGCATTAACAGACAATTGTGACTTCGATGAACTGCCAGATGAAAAGATCGATCAATTATACAAGATCGTTGAAAACATAATCCATAAAGGCACAGAGGAAAATTCAATCACAGAAGAGCTCACAGGCGTTGTAAAAGATGTCAACAAAGGATCCAAAACAGTAACAAGTATTCTGGAAGAAATCAAAAGAGAAATGTGTGATGAATATTGCGTGCATGCAAAATTAACACCAAATTTTCAAAAGGGAGCAGAAGAAACATGTAACAGATGCCCACTAAATAAATTGTAAAAGGAGAGAATCATGACTATCACACAGATTACAGAAAAATTAAAATCACCCGAATATGACTTTTTGAAAACAGATCCACATCTTGGAAATCATATCATCCTTCTTGGATTGGGTGGATCTCATGCATATGGAACCAATATTGAAACATCAGATCTGGATATCAGGGGTTGTGCAGTCAATCGAAAAGAGGAAATCTTAACGAACAAGAATTTTGGACAACGATGTGATAAAACAACAGATACTACGATCTACTCGCTTAACAAATTGATCAGTCTTCTAAGTAATTGTAATCCAAATACCATTGAATTGTTTGGATTAAAGCCAGAACATTATTTGTATGTCTCTCCAATCGGGCAAGAGCTGTTAGATCACCAAAAGATGTTTTTATCAAAAAAAGCAGTGCAATCTTTTGGTGGATATGCTTACAGCCGGTTACGAAGACTAGATAATAAAGCAGCACGAAAAACTGGTCAGGCAGAAAGAGAACAACACATTTTGAACAGCATTAAAAACGCTTCTTACGATTTTCAGGAGAAATATTTTTCTTATCCTAAGGATGCTGTCAAATTGTATATTGATAAATCGGAACGGGAAGAATTGGATTCTGAAATCTTTATGGATGTTTGTCTTTCTCATTACCCATTGAGAGATTACAAAGGAATGTGGAGTGAGATGAACAATATCGTCAAAGATTATGCAAAGATCGGAAAACGAAATAAGAATGCTGCGGAACACGGCAAGCTTTCAAAGCATATGATGCACCTGGTTCGTTTGTATCTCATGGGCATTGATCTCTTAGAAAAAGAGGAGATCATTACTTATCGTGAGAAAGATCATGATTTTCTAATGAGTATCAGGGATGGTAAATATCTTGATAAAAATGACCAGCCGACAATGGAATTCTTTGGAATCGTAGATGCCTTGCAGAAAAGATTTGAAACAGCAGCAGAGAATACAAAACTTCCAGCACAACCTGATTATAAAAAAATCAATGAATTCTTGGCAAATGTGAATGAAAGAGTTGTAAAAGGAGAGTATCTTTGTGGAAATTAACAATAGATTTTTGTTTAAAGCGAAACGGATTGACAATGGAGAATGGGTGCAAGGATTTTACTATGTATTCATGGGAAAACATTATATTTTTGAGCAACCTTTTGAAAATAATAATCTGACTCATCAAGTAGATGAGTCTACCATCTGTCAATGCACAGGACTAAGAGATAAGAATGGAAGGCTGATTTTTGAAAATGACATTCTTAAATGTGGAAGTTGTACAATTGTCCATTGGAACGAGAAGTATGCATCTTGGACACTTACAAGAAAAGGATGGATGTATAACCATTTCTTCGGAGAAGCACAAGATCCAGAAGAGTGTGTAATCATAGGAAATATTTTCGATAATCCAGAATTGAAACATAAATATGATAAAAATGAGGAGAAATAATATGAGAAAAGTAGAATTTGCACCAGATCAGTTGGGAAAAGAAGCATATGAAATATATTCAAATTCAGATTACAACTTTTTTGTAGATGAGAATGGAATGTATTACGGAGCTATTGGGAATGGAGAAAAATTTCAGTTGGGTTCCATGAAAGATGTAGAATCATTTCTGATGGAAGGATAAACTACCAGTAATTTCCTGTATACATTGATATATTTTGTCTGTTATACTCTAACAGATGATTCATTCCATGCAATTTGATTCAGCTTTACATTTAATGTGAAAGGGGAGCTGATCGATATGCTGAATGAGAAAAATATAAATTTTTACACATTAATTTGCATGGAGTTTGGTGTCACTGGTGGTATCGATATTCATGAGGAAATTAATACAGGATCTATTGATGAAGCAAATGCATTTTTATCTGCGAATGCTCCAAAATATCCAGATGCTTTTTGGATCTTAAAACCATGTCATATGATTTTATAGATGTTCTTGTATTAAATTAAAGATCAGATAAGGAAAAAGGAATGAATCATTATTTTGTAGTCAGTTTCGATAATTTATCGGGACTGACTTTTTTATATGTGAAAAATGAAAGCGATAATTTCACTCATATTTATAATGATGAAGAATAAAAAAGGAGTGATGAATGATGTTAAAAAAACTACGAAAATGGGTAAAAGAAAATTGTCCTTCTCCAATTGCCCCACTTGTTATATTATTATTAATAGCAATCATAATGGTTGGTTTTGAAGCCTTTGCATTAGTTAAACAGGATGTTACCCCTCAATATTATATTGATGCAAATGGTGTAGAACGACAAGTAAAGTTGATAAGGATTAATGACCGACTTGTCTATGACAGCGCAACAAAAGCTGTTTATTGGAATGATAAAGCACATGGGAATGATGGACATATGACTTCATATCTTGGAGAACATCTAAGACCATGTAAATATGTTAATGGAAGAATTGTGGAGAAGAAGGGAGATTAATCATGTTAAAAAGGTTATATATATGGTGTAAGGATAATTGGCTTGCAATCGTCTCATGCACTATCATTGTGGTCGTTGCAACGATTGCAATAGCAGCAAATATTGTTATATATATGATGTCGTGAAAAAAAATGAAAGGAAAAAGAACGATGTTTAAAAAATTTTTTCATTGGATTGATAATAAGCTTTTAGGTGAATATATTGTCTTAACAATTATATGTATCGTTGTATTAATTGGAGGCTTCTGGCTTTACAAGGCCGATAATCATCAAAAATCAGATCGATATTATACTGATGAAAATGGGATTCAACGGGAAGTAAAATTTGTGAAAATCAATAACTATTTATATTATGATGATTATACAAAAGCAGTATATTATCAGGAAGGTAGAGCTGGACGTATGGTTCAATACGTAGGAAAGCACTTAAAACCATGCAAATATATCAACGGAAGAGTTGTAGAACAGAAAGATTAATAGGAGGAAAATCATGTCATATACATCATACAAACAAAAATACCCGCAGCTACTTTGTCCACATTGCAGAAAAAGAACTTCTTATAAGATCCATGATCGAAAGGCAGAAGAAAATATCAAAGGTATTCGATTTGCATGGAAAGAAGTATTTGGATTCTGTAATGAATGTGGAAAAGAAATCTTTTTGCCAGAAATCTATGATCAGAATCTGGAGAAGCTTGAGAAAGAATTTTGGAAACATTATAATGAAGAAAAGAAGCGTGAAAATAAAAAGGAGAATTAGCTATGAGAGAGCATTTATTTTTAAATCCAGATGAATATCTTACAGTAGAAGAATTTCATCTGATCCGAAAAATGGATCTTCCGCAGGATTTTCTTGATTTCTTAGAGATCGGGTTTCGAACAGGATTAAGATTAAACGATATCTTGAATTTAAAAAAGGAAAATATTAATCTAAAAAAAGAAAGAATTATTGGAAATGCACAAAAAACAAATCTCTCAATGGATGTTGCATTAGATAAAATATCCTTGGACATCTTAAAACGTCGTCTAAAGAATGCTGAAGTCAATAATTTGTTTGTCGATAAATTCGGAAATATTTATAAACCTGGTTATTTTGGAAAATATTATGAAGAAGCTCATAAAAGCATGTATCCTGATTTACTAATCCACAAAGATATTACTTCAATCCGTAGAGGGAATCGTGATTTTTTATATATGCATAATGTTTCAGTTGCAGAGATAGAGTATCGTCAATGTTTTCGTAGTGCTTATGATAATGATTTATATGTAGAAGATCAATCGAATTCACTTTATGTAATTAACAAGTTTTTGAAGTGAAAAATTTTGAAAAATCAAAGATATGAAAGGAGTGCCAATTATGATTAAAAAAAATACTAAAACAGATCCAGAAAATGATAAAAACTATCTAACGGTCGAAGAGTTTAATACAATCCGAAGAATGGATTTTCCAAAAGACTTTTTGGATTTCTTGGAGATTGGATTCAGAACCGGATTAAGAGCTGCCGATATTTTGAATTTAAAGAAAGAGAATGTTAAACTCAAAAAAGATGATAATGGAAATTCGACTGGACGGATTCATGGAACTGCTTTAAAGACAAAATCACAGACTCCGATCAATATTAAATTGGATCAAATATCATTATCCATTTTGAAAAATCGTTTGGAGAATACAAAATCAGATTTCTTGTTTTTTAACAGATCTGGAGATTCTTATACAATTGAATACTTTAAAAAATATTTCCGAAAAGCATTTGATCAATTATATCCAGATGTGAAGTTTCATAAAAGCATTCATACGATACGTTCAGGAAATCGTAAATTCTTGGAAATGTACAATGTTAATCATTCTGAAATCGAATTTCGACAATGCTTAACGATATATGGACCTACATATACCTATATGGCAGAACAATCAGCATCTGTTAATGCAATTAACAAATATCTAAAATAAAGGAGAATAATTATGTATTCATTGAATCAGGAGAAACCATGGTATCTTACTGACGAATGGTATGTTACCGTAGAAGAATTTGATGCAATTCGAAGAATGAATTTTCCAAAAGATTTCATCGATTTTTTCGAAATCGCATTTCGTACAGGATTACATGAAAAAGATATTCTAAATCTAAAAAAAAAAATATAACTCTTGTAAAAGATGAAAATAACAATATTGTCAGCGGTCGAATTTATGGAAACTCTATAAAATTTAAGACTCCCATTAATGTGAAGCTAGATCAAAAATCTTTATCCATTTTAACAAAGCGAATGGAAAATACGAAAATAGAATTTTTGTTTGTCAACGAATTAAATCATCCTTATTCTATTTTATATTTTCAAGAATATTTTTATAAAGCATTCGAACAATTATATCCAGACAAAGAGATACGTAAACACATGTGTTCAATTCGAGCAGGGAACCTTAAATTTTTGGAGAGTCATAATGTAAAATATTTTGAAATTAAGTTTCGACAACGAATGAATACACATGATCCCGTACATTTTTATATGGAAGACCAATCTGCATCTGTTAATGCAATTGATAAGCATCTGAAATAATATAAACACAATTGTTGCATCATTTGTTGCAACATGTCAATTAGAACAGCAACTTTTTCGCTGTTCTTTTTTTTATTAATTTTCCCATCTTTCATATTTACCATGTAGAACATGACGAATAGAGAGAAAGGAGAAAATGATAATGAAAGAGATCAAAGATTTCGGAGAAAAAATCGGAGGCGCAAGAAAAGATGTATGGGCATTAAGAGGACTGATCTTAGATGATATTCTTAAAATGACATCAGGAGAAAAAGTAAAATACATTAAAAGAGATAATATCTGGAAAAAAATCGATGAGAAATCTCTTTTAAAGACACAGCCAAGAATTTACGTATATTGGCTGAAACAGATTCATTCCTGTATTTATCCTGATCTGAAATATATTGGATCGGATGAAGCAGCAATTGAGAAATATATCAAAGGAGTTACTTCTTTTCGTGATTATATCTTAGGCGCTGTAAATGCTGTCGAAGCTGCAAAATTAAATGAAGATATGCTGTATGGAAAGATATTTCATCATTCCCATGGAGTATATTATGAATTAAACGATGAATTCCATGGGGTGATCAATGGTCGTAAATTGTTAAAGTTGCATAATAAAAGCAATAACTCTTTTTCCCGTTTAAAAGAGGAAATGGACAAGAAGGGATTTGGTTGGACCAAAGAAGAATTCTATCGACACGATTATGAAATCCAATACATGGATGGAATAAATTGTAGAATTGAAAAAGCTGATTTGAAAGAAACATATTTAGTCATTCGAAAAGGATATTCAAAATTTTTTTATTCCTTGAAGGATATGGATTTATCAGGTGTTTCAATCGACCAATATGTATTATTGAATAAACAATCTCATTCAGTGATTGCATTTGATAAATACAAAGAGATTTTGGAAGATATAATCGATCGATTAGTAAAATTAAGAGTTGAATCTGAAGCAAAAAAACCAAAAAAATCTAATCCACGAAAACAGAAAAAAGGAAAATGGATTCCACCTCAACTGACTCATTTAAAAAGAGAGGGGAAAGATCATCGTCATGGTCACAATGTGACAGGAGATGATTTTATGAAATGCTTTGGAATCCGTGGCGGAGAATTTGGAAACTGGACCAATGATCACGATCGCCAGGTCAATCTGAATATGGCATTTGATGCCTTTTGTGATATGGCTGACGCTTTAAATATTTCAAGAAGAGATATTGGATTGATCGGTTTAGAAACAGGAGCACTTGCAATCGCATTTGGAGCAAGGGGTCGCAGTGGAGCATTAGCTCATTATGAACCTGAAAGAGAAGTGATCAATCTCACTAAAATGAAAGGAGCAGGATCGCTTGCTCATGAATGGGGACACGCATTGGATGATTATATCGGAAAAATGTCTGAAATTCATAGATTTGGAAAACTTGCATCTATGGCTCTGATTGATCCAAAAATCCCAGAATGCTTTCGTTCTGTTATTCATGCTTTGTGTCTGAATGAAAATCATGGAATCACAAAGTATTATTCAGATTCCAGTACTTTTGGTGAAATGTTTAATGCATCTGGTCATGGTTATTGGACAAGTAATGAGGAGCTATTTGCAAGAGCGTTTGCCTGTTATGTAAAAGACAAGCTTTCTGGAAGAAATGATTACTTAGTTGGTCATGCTGATATTGGAAAAGCGGAGCATCAAGGAAAAACAATTTATGTCTATCCGGTTGGGAAAGAAAGAAAACGGTTTGATCAAAAAATGGATGAGATGATCCAGGGATTAAAAGAAATCGGATATCTTCATGATCCAATCGAAGCATATGAGTTTGAAACGCCAGAAGCGAAACTTCATGTTTCGAAAGAAATCGGGATCAAAATTACGAATGTGCATCAGATGTCATTTGCAGACTTTGGAATCTAGTCTTATAATTTTCTCAAAAAGAATGGATGAGCGTACTGCTTGTCCATTTTTTTATATGTGAAAAACAAAACCTGAAATTTCTCTCATATTTATATTAGAAAGTAAATCGAAAGGAGATTAAGTATGCATATTGAGAAAATAGAGCATGACAATTTTGTAGAAACGAAACTTGATGCAGAAGAAGTCAAATGTCTTTGTGAAGCGCTTTATAGTGCTTACTACGACAACGAAGATAATCCTATATTCAGTAAACTGTATAGTGAGCTGATCATTGCAAGAGATATTTGTTTATATGGACATTTGGATGACTTTGGAATCGCAAGTGTCGTCAGCTGTAAAGATATCAAAAAAATCAGTGAACAGGCAAAAGAAATCAATCAAACAAGAAAGGAAGAAGCGTAATGTTACATATTAAAAATGATTATTATATCAAAGCAGGAGCACGATCTTATATTCTGATGAAAAAACTTTCCAAGAAAGACACATCAGACTTAGAATTTACAGAAGAAGCCGAAGACCATGTAAAAGGTTACAAGAATATTGGATATTATTCTAAGATTGAAACTGCAATTAAAACAGCCATGGAAGAAATGGTCCGTGATCAGATTAATAACAATGCTGATACAGAGTTAAGTGAAATTGTTGAATATATTGCAAAGCTTAGAAAAGAAATGGATGATTTATTAGCTGAAAAAGTGCAGGGATTGTAATCTTTTCTAATAAGAAAGGAGAAAAGGAAATGAGTTATGCAAGCATATATGGAATAAGACCAGATCTTACAGCAGTGGAAGTAAAACAATATCATGATTCCTGGTTCTTTCTGTCACAGATCGATATAGTCCTTGGTGCAAAATATTTGAACATAAAAGATACATATAAGATGATGCTCAGTTTAAGTGATCAGAGAAATTTAGAACGTAAAGTATCAAAAGCAAAAATAATAGAAGATTGCATTCTACGGTTACTTGAACATCAACAAATATTTTTTACAAAAGACAAAGAATTCATTGCTGATTGTATACAAAGATTTTTTATGAAAAATGTCAGATATTATCATCCGGATAATACGGATCTGATTGAATTTTATAATGAACTTCGAAGAGATATTCTTGATTTGGATGAAAATGAATATCCATATTTTGTATTCAATGTTACCTCCGTATCCGGTACCATACATAATCTTTTCTTTCGATATGATGATGATACATTCGAATATATTCCGATTTCTTTGAAAGAAAAAGATGAAGAGATCGTAGATTTTGTATGCATTGAAAATGGAACAATCAAAAAGTTCATTTCTAATTTGGAAATCTAATTAAAAATCAACGAAACAGGTAGTGTAATTACTATCTGTTTTTTTATATATGAAAAATCTTTTTTTTAAAAAAACTCATATTTGTAATGTAGAAAAAAATAAGAAAGGAGTTTTATATGAAAGGTTTCGAAAATATTAACATCAGTGAGCATTGCAAACAACGATATGTAGAGCGCATCAAAGACATTACTGATCGACAAGAGTTGCGTAGATATATTGTTTTGTATGAGCAGGATATCATTCAAAATATTCGGAAAATGCTACAATTTGGCGAAATTATCTACACAGGAAAAAACTTCGAGGCAAAAGACAATAAAATCATACATATTATTCTAAATGGAGCCTGGTTAGTTTTTGTCGGAAAGGATTCACAAACCGCGATCACTATGTATAAGATCGATCTGGGGTTAGATGAAGATTTCAATAAAGATTATATTCAGAAATTTTTGGAAAAATTGAAGGGCATTGATCAGGAATATCAGGAACAGGAAGAAGATATCCGTAACTCGGTTCTTGAAATGGATCAGGAGATGGAAGAATGTGATGAAAAGATCGAAGAACATCAGAAATTGATCCGTGATTATGAAAATAGGAAAGCCGGGATCAAAGAATCGAAAAAATCATTAGATGTATATCTGAATGAGATCGATCTGAAACGTAGAGATATCATCAGCAGATTAATCTGCAAAAAAGCAATGTAATTTTGGAGGGAACTATGAAAAAAGAACGACTAGAAGAACGATTTGGAATAAAAGTCTTGATTACGATCCTTTGTCTGACCGTGGTACAGCTTGGAAATATTATTCCTATTCCGACAATCAATACAGCATATTTTAGTTATTTAGTTAGTAAAACAAGTGTTTTGGGAATGATGAACCGATTTAGTGGTGGAGCGTTTCAGAATATGACATTATGTGCATTGGGAATCTCTATCTACATATCTGCAAGTATTGTTATTCAGATGCTTACTGTTGTATTTCGAAAATTAGAAGAATTAGAACGAAATGGAGCTTATGGAAAGAAACAGTTAGAACGTATCACAGTTTCATTCAGTATTTTTTTAAGTGTTGTTGGCGCATTTTCTTTTGGAATCATGCTGCGAGCAAATGGGATCTTAAAAGATCAAAAATGGACAACATATCTGATCACCGTTGGATGCCTTTGTTTTGGATCTTTATTACTGATCTTACTTGGAAAAGTTATTGATAAAAAAGGTATTGGAAATGGCATTACGGTTGTATTAATGATGAATATGATCACTTACATTCCAAATGATGTGCAGAGTTTATATTATGGATTTATGAAAAAACATCCTGCATGGATGTGGGTAGCAACAATTGCTGTTGTCATCATTCTGATCATTCTTGCGATTTTCATGAATGATATAGAGAAAAGAATCAAATTACAGTACAGCAGTGCTCCTGTAGAAAGTGATTCTGTTAGAGAATCTTCTTATTTGTCTATCAGCGGAAGATTGATCAGTGTTATGCCTGCAATCTTAACAAGTACCGTATTTCAGATGATCACATTGTTTTCAGCTTTTGGTGGCAGCAATATCAAATGGGTGCAGTATTTTAATATGTCAAACTGGTTCATGAAAAAACATCCAGAATATATGATTGGATTTGCAGTTTACCTGATCCTTATGATTGCATTTTCTTATTTTTATATTTCTATCACGTTTAATCCATATCAAATGGCTTTCAATTTAAAGAAAGAGGGCGTTGTGATCGAAAATGTAAGACCTGGAGAGGAAACGATCAAATATCTGAAAAAATCCGTGAATCAGATTGTATGGATCTGTATCGGGTTATTATTTGTACTGATCACAGTTCCAATGGCAATTACAGGATTATCTAATGTATCTTCTTTAAATTCTGGCGGAACAACACTGATCATTATTGTTGGAGCGATGTTAGAAACGGTTCGTTCATTCAAAGGAGAACGCTTAATTGTAAATTATCGCAAAAAATCCTGGCTCAGAAAGGAGAAAAAACATGTATCTTCCAAACGCAAAAAATCTTGCTAAATACTTTGTCACAATCGTTGCTGGAACAGCTTTATGTTCTGGATTTATAACAGTTGTCAGTTATGCAGCAAACTTTGTGATCTCAAAGATCTAAACAAAAACAGGTGGATTTTTCTACCTGTTTTTTATATGTGAAAAATCTTTTTTTTAAAAAAACTCATATTTGTAATGTAGATAAAATAAGAAAGGTGGAGAATGTATGAAAGTAAGTGAATTCCAGTACACAAATCCTCATTTAACAGAAATGGTATTTATGGAAAATCCTAATTTTGTGATGAACAAAGAAAAAATTGAAATAACAGAAAATATTCTTTCAAATATCAAAAAAATTGAAGGAAATCATGCAGTGATCAGTGTGTCTTTGGTATTAGGTGATCTTGACGATTTTGAAAATGATCAACCTTTTGCATTAAAATGCACCGTAGAAGCAGAATTTGAATGGAGTGAAAAGATACAAAATGATGGGAAGATTGATATTTTGTTAGAAAAAAATGCTCAGGCACTACTGATCGGATATTTAAGACCGATCGTTGCAAACATTACAAATGTTTCAAAATTCCCAGCATATAATCTGCCATTTATCAATCTAAACGAATAAGGAGAAGAATATGAATGCAAATAATGTTCCGATCATCGATCTGAAAAAAGAATCTTTGATCAATGCTTTTCAAAATTATATGGGAAGATCTTTTTCAAATGACAAGATGCTCCGTTTTTTGAGTGCTTATAATGCAACTCTGCTCGCAATGATAGCAACAAAAAAAGAGTTCACAAAAGAAGAAAAAGAAACCCTGTATGAATTTCATGACTGGTTCTTAGAAAAATATGGAGAAAAAACATATAAAGCCCGTATGAGAGAATGGGGACAGGAACCTTTGATCTTTCGATATACGGAAAATCTGTATATGCAGGATCGGGAAAAAGAACGAAAAAAACTGGTAGAGCAAGCCACTTCGGAAGAAATCAAAGAGGCTAAAAAATTCAGAGATCAGCTTTTACAGATTCATCAGGATAAAATTCTGAATTGTACGGATGATGTGAATTCTGATGTTGATGTTTACCATATGCCAGGTGCGTTTGCGGAATCGGAAGTAAAATTCATGAAATCATATTTTGGCGAAATCTGTCTGGAGGCATTGAAAAATAACGGAGCGATCGTTGTCAGAGTTCAAGGAAATGAAAAGAAAAATGATCAGTTGTTTGGAGTTTTTTGTACAAAAGGAAAATTCATATCTGTTTCCAAAGAAGCAATGCTAAACGCTCATTGTACAAGACCTGATGGAACACGAATGAAACCAGAAAAGAACTTAATTTATACAACACTTGAAGAAGTATTAAGGAGGGAAAAGTAACAATGAATCAGAAAAGAAAATCAGAAGTCGATAAGATCTTACAGCTGCAGAAAAAAATTTCTCAGCTTTCTGATGATGAATTAAAAGCAAAAACAGAAGAATTTCGTAAAAAGCCAGTGAAAGATATTAAATTGGAAGCTTTTGCAGTCGTAAAAGAAGCTGCAAAACGTGTGATCGGGTTAGATGCTTTCCCAGTACAGTTAATGGGAGCTTTAGCATTATATGATGGAAAAGTCGTAGAAATGAAAACTGGAGAAGGTAAAACTCTGGTTTCGATCTTTCCTGCTTATGTCAGAGCATTAGAAGAAAAAGGTGTTCATATCGTAACGGTCAATGAATATCTGGCACAGCGTGATGCAGAATGGATGGGACAGGTATTAGAATTCCTTGGATTATCTGTTGGAGTTTCTTTAAATGATATGTCATCTATTGATAAAAGAAATGCTTATTCCTGTGATGTCACTTATGTAACAAATACAGAGATTGGATTTGATTATTTAAGAGGTTTTTTAGGGACAAAGACGCTAAGATCTGAAAATGCATTACATTACTGTATTATTGATGAAGTGGACTCCATTCTTATTGATGAAGCCAGAACGCCTTTGATTATTTCGGATGAAAATGAAGATGGCGAACAGTTATTTATCTCTGCAAAAGTATTAGCTGAAAGATTAGTCAGAGGAACAGGAGAAACAGAATTAAGTAAGATCGATGCGATCAGTGGAATCTTACCGGATGAAGATGGAGATTATCTGATCAATGAAAAGGATAAAGCTGTGATCTTAACAGAGAATGGGGTATCAAAGATTGAAAAATATTTTGGAATTGATAATTATTCTGCCCCGGAAAATGTAAAATATCAGCATCATGTTGTAACAGCGATCAAAGCAAAAGAACTGATGCATAAAGATAAGGATTACATTGTCGATCGTGGAACGATCCAGATCGTTGATGAGTTTACAGGACGTATCTTACAGGATCGTAGATATTCTGATGGTTTGCATGAAGCGATTGAAGCAAAAGAAGGCGTTGAGGTACAGGACCAGACAAAAACAGCTGCAAAGATCACTTATCAGAGTCTCTTTAATCTGTATGACAGGAAAGCTGGTATGAGTGGAACTGTTTACAAAGATCGGAAAGAATTTAAAGAAATCTATCATTTAAAAGTTGAACGGATTCCTACAAACAAACCTGTGATCAGAGTTGATCATAATGATCAGATTTACGCTACAAAGAAAGCAAAAGAAAATGCGATCATTGAACGAGTCAAAGAAATCCATGAATTGCACCGACCAGTTTTGATCGGTACAACAAGCGTACAGATGTCTGAACGAATCAGTGATCTATTAACAAAAGAAGGACTTGCTCATGAAGTTTTAAATGCAAAAAATCATTTAAAAGAAGCTGAGATCATTGCAAAAGCCGGACAGATTGATGCGATTACTGTCGCAACGAATATGGCAGGACGTGGAACTGATATTTTACTTGGAGATGGAGTCGCTGATCTTGGTGGCCTATATGTAATTGGATGTGGAAAGCATGAAGCCAGACGTATTGATGATCAGCTCCGCGGTAGAGCTGGAAGACAGGGAGATCCTGGGGAAAGCATGTTCTTCGTTTCCTTAGAAGATGATTTTATGAAACAGTATGGAAACAGTGAACTTTCTTCTAAAATCTTAGAAAATGAAACAGAAGAATTAAATAATAAGACCATGCAAAACCATGTGTTAAAAACACAGAAGAAAATTGAACAGAACTACTATGGAATTCGAAAAAATCTGTTTGATTATGACAAGATCGACAATCTTCAGTTTGAAGCTGTGATTGATGCAAAATCAAAAGTTTTAAATCAGTTTTCTGTTGCAGGACTGTTTTATCAGATCATTGACATGATGTGCAAATCGTTTGATTATGACAAGTTGGCAAAAAGATTACCTTTACAGGATCTTCATATCACAAAAGAAGATGTAGAACAGAAGAAAGCTGCCAGAAAATTAAAAGACTTCTTAAAAGGATCACTTGAGAATGACAATGAAGAAGGTATGATCACACAGAGATTAAAATCATGTTTGGCATATGCGATCATTTCTGAATGGACAGAACATATTCAGAAAGTAGAAGATCTGCAAAAAGTATCTCGTTATCAGGGATTAGGAAAAAATCCTCTTGATTATTACAAGATCCAAGGATACAGGTTATTCGAGGAGACGATCAATGAAATGAAATACAAAGCAGTGGAGACATATTTTGCTTTCTAAGTGTTGGAGTTATGGGATTCATCTTTTTCCTTTTATAGGAACGATGAGTCCTTTTTTATTGATCTAAGCAGAATACCCCGTCCATAATGAAAGTTGGACGGGGATGAATGCGGTCTTCCTTTGAAGTGTGAGAATCTTATATGTGAAAAATAAATTTTAAAAATTCTCTCATATTTATAGAAAAAGAAAAAATCAACAGGAAAAGGAGAAATGTGCGCATGAGTAAAATGTTAAATATTGCGTTAGTTGATGTAGACGGCCCATTGCATATGCCTGCATATTGTATGGATTGGTCAACTTTATCAGAAGAAGAATGCTCGAACATCCTTCATGCAATGAATTTTCATCATCCAACAGAAGAAGAGGTCTACAATACGATTAATACCTTACTTGCATACTTATATTATGAAAACAAAGCAGGAACTTTTGTTGATGTCAGTGTAATGAATAACCAGAAACCGAAGAACACAAAGGAGGAAGAGAAATGAAAGTATTTTTGGGAGGGACATGTTCTGGATGGAAATGGCGAAACAAATTTCAGAAAATGCTTAAATGTGATTATTACAATCCAATGACTCACGGTTGGAATGAAAAAGATCGGCAGAAAGAAGTTTATGAAAGAAAAACTGCTGATTATGTTGTATATGGCATTACGAAAGGAATTAAAGGAGTCTATTCCATAGCAGAATTGATCGACGATGCAAACAAACGTCCAGAAAAAACAATCTTCTTAAATTTATATGATGGAGATGCCATTGTACACGACCTCAAAGCCGTTGAAAATTTGTGTAAAGACAATGGTATCGCAAAAGTTTTCACTGGAAAGAATGCAATGCAAGAAGCTGCAGATTTTCTTAATTCGATGAATGCAAAGTTAAATAAAAAATGAGAATGTTCTTATGGAAGTATCAATAAGAAGTAATTTAAAAGAATATTTGAATCATCATCCCATAGCAGATCAACTATTTATGAAATTATACAATATTGGAGAACTTTATCTAATTGGTGGAGTTCTAAGAGAATTCTTGGAAACAGGTGATATTGAAAATGTAAGAGATATTGATCTTGTAATTAGTACAAAAGAAGTTGATCAGTTTCATAAAATCTGCATGAAGTATCATACTAAAAAGAATTCTTTTGGCGGATACAAGATCAATTGTGATGGCATTACAATCGATGTATGGAATATTGAAAACACATGGGCATATAAGAAAAATATCATCAAATGTTTTGAAGAAGACTACTTCAAAAATCTACCTTATACTGTATTTTACAATCTTGATTCTTTGATTTACGATGTAAAAAATGACGTATTGTATGACTATCTTTACAAAAAAGCAAAAGAAAGTAACATCTTGGATATTGTATTAGAAGAAAATCCTCATGTTGATTTGAATATTTTAAGAGGAATGATCTTTCAGAACAGATATCATATGAAGTATTCTGAACGACTTAAGAAACTAATTTATGAGCGTTATCGGAATGAGAAAGAATATGAAAAAATACTGTATTTAATAGAAAAAAAAAGATATAAAATAGAAATCTTATCTTTGGTCGAAATTAAAAAGCAGTTGGATAGTATTCACTCAGAAAAACCTGATGGATAATTACAAGATCTTCTATCTTTCATATTTAAGATGTAACTTAAATGACGATTGAGAGAAAGGAGATGTTAGATATGTATTTTGTATGCAATTTTAAATCGACGACTTTCTTCTAGTTGTATCATTACAAAAAATGTACTATAATATAGAAGGAAGGGAAAGTTAATGGGAAAAGATCTAAATAATGCAATGGATAGTACTGAAGGTGATAATCAGTACGATGAAGCTGCAAAAAGGATACTTGGAAACAAAGAGGTTTTGTCCCATATTCTGACCAATACGGTAGATGAATACAAGGAAATGAAACCGGAAGATGTCATTCCTTTGATCGAAGGCGATCCATATATCAGTGTTATTCCTGCGGAACCAGGATTAACAAATGCAGAAAAGATCGTAAATGGAGAAAGGATTGTTGGCTTCAACACAGAGAATTCAGAAAGATATGAAGGATTGATCCGATTTGATGTTATATTTTATATTTTGACAAAAGATGGAAAAAATAAGATCATCATCAATGTGGAGGCTCAGCGAAATGAGAATACCTCATATCCACTCCTAAATCGAGCAATCTTTTATGACTGTCGAGTGATTGCTTCACAGAAAGAACGCGAATTTTCAAAATCGAACTATCAGGATATCAAGAGGACCTACAGTATCTGGATCTGTATGAATACCGGAGAAAATTGTATGAACCATATTCATCTGGTCAATGATAATATCATTGGGGATCATCATTGGAAGGGTGATATCGATATTTTTAATCTGATCATGATCGGAGTCAATGACAGTTGTGTCCCGGAAGCAGATGAAAGCAAGTTTTATCGTTTCTTATGTGCGTTGTTTGCTGATCCAGAAAAAGTTCCTTTCCAAGAAAAGAAAGATATTCTGAATCAGGAATATAATGTATGGACTCCAGAAATCAGAAAGGAAGTGGAGACTATGTGTAATTTATCAGAATCAATCGCAGAGAGAGCTGAAATTAAAGGTTTTGATAAAGGTTTTATCAAAGGCGAAATTAACGGAACTATTAAAACTTTAGTTGATCTTGTGAAAGATAATCTACTTTCTATTGCGGAAGCATCAAAGCGAGCAAATATGACGGAAGAAGAGTTTAAGAAATATCTGTCATAAAAAACAAAATACAAAACTACAAATCAAAGCAGGGAAGATTCAATTCTTCTCTGTTTTTTTATTTTTCTTCCCATCTCTCATATTTATCATATAAAAACATATGACGAAGAGAGAAAAAGGAGGTTTTGCTATGGCAGCAATTCAATTCGCAACAAATAGTTTACCATTTCATTTATTTCAGGATTATATGAACCTGACAGTTACATTTTTAAAATATTCCAATAACTATGAAAATCAAAAAGATAATTTTTTGATCCAATATGCAAGAGAAGATGATAATTATTATGCAGTTCAGTTGATCAAAGCATTAGAAATCGGTCCATCCGGTCCTTTAAAATCTATTTTTACAGATTATTGGAATTACATGTGCCAATTTGGGATTGCAGAAAATACCGAACATTATTTTGGCGGACTTTGCATGAATGGAAATGAGCTGATTGAAAAATATCGTAACCAGGATAGCAGCAGAAATGAGTTTGTTTATAAACTTGTCATGGCTTATGTTGAATGGAAGGGGTATGAAATGAATCAGAAAAGTGTTGTTGCAGCATAATTTGGGAAAACAGACAGGAATTGATCTTGTCTGTTTTTTATATGTGAAAAAGCAGAAAAATCAAATCCCTCATATTTGTATTAGAAAGTAAAAAAACAAAACTATAAGAATTGGTGGAGGAAACAAATAATGAAACGATCAGAAACTATCATCATCGAAAGTGTACTATATCAAGATCTTTTTGGTACTAATCCATCTCTTGCAAAAGAATATGGCACAACAGAAGTAACGATCCAATTTCCAAAAAAGAAAAAAGAACTTGTAGATTTCATGAGCTACGATGTAAGAAAAGATATTTTTCGATGCTATGAGATCAAAGTTAGTATGAATGATTTTCACAGTAAAGCTGCAAAATCATGGTATGGAAATTACAATTACTTAGTCTTATCAAGAGACTTATATATGCAGCAGTCATTAGAAAAATGGAAAGAACAGGTCCCGAAACATGTTGGAATCATTTTTGTTAACGCAGATGCGGAATACAAACACAAGAAAGTGGTAAAACGCCCAGAATACATAGATATTCCAAAAGAAGAAAAAGAACTTCTAAAACGAAGTCTGATTCGAACATTGTTTTATCAAAATGACAAGAATCGAAAAAAAGGAGTGATCATATGAATCAGCAAGAATCATTAGAATTTTTGCAGCAGTGTATGGATGAGATTAAAAATTGGACGCCAGAAGATAAAGAAAGGGCCAAACAACTTTTTGAAGAAATAAATCTTGAAAATATAAGATCAGGATCTCAAAATCCATCCGATGGACATTTTGAATTCATTCTGCCAAATGGAGAAACAACACTATAAGAAAAATACAGAAAGACGAGCTGCAATCTGCTCGTTTTTTTATATATGAAAAACTTTTTCTCCAAAATCTCTCATATTTGATATGTAGAAAAATTAAAGCGAAAGGAGAAAAAGACATGGAAAAGAAAAATCATGCTGTTGCATATGTAGATGGAAGTTATTCGAACAATACTGCCGGATATGGTGTTGTGTTCTTTTATGAAGATGCAAAAGAACCAGAATATTTTAGTGGACGATGTAAAAATGCTTCTATGAACAATGTTTCTGGAGAAATTGAAGCTTCTCTCTTTGCAGTAAATAAAGCTTTGGAATATGGATGTTCTTCGATTGATATCTTTTATGATTACACAGGAATTGCATATTGGGCAACCGGAGTATGGAGAGCAAAGAAAAAAGAAACAATGGCATATCGTGATCAGATGAATTTCTTTAAAAAAATGATCGATATTCAATTCCATCATGTGGAAGCACATACTGGAGATCAATGGAATGAAAAAGCAGATGATCTTGCGATCAATGCTGTTCTTGGAAAGAAAGAAGAAAAGATTCAAGAAGTTGACACATATGATGCAAAAGATCGTGGGATCAAACCGGAATGTGCTGCTGCCATTCGAAGATTTTATCAAAAAAAAGATCATAAATTTAAAGATTTTATGCAGTTGAAGGTTGGTGGGATCGATCGGTTTTCTCGATTAAAAGAAGAAGATCTAGAAGATATGATCCTATCTGAAATGAAAGAGACCATTAAAAAAGGAATTCATGATCCATCAAGCTACAATAATGTTTTGAAATGGATGCTGCGAGGATTGTCATTGGATGATGCGATGCATAAGGTCAATGTAGATTATGAGATTGCATCAAATTGTACTTATTATTAGGAAGGAATTTTTATGAAACAGGAAAAAGAACAGGGACTGTGCTCATCAGAAGTGCAGTCGCAAAGAGAAAAATTTGGAACCAATAAATTGCCAGAGCCAGAATTACAGACAACTTTAGATTTTGTAAAAGATGCTTTGTTTTCTGATAAGATTGTTATCTTGTTAATGGTCATGGCTCTGATCCAGTTATTTTTAGCGATCACTGGATTTGGCACATTTTCAGAACCAATTATGATTGCAGTTGTATTAGGAATCATTACTGCTATTGGAGTAAAAACAGGAAAAGGCGTTCAGGAAGCGAACCGAAAATTAAAGGAAAAATCATCTTTAAAATATTGCAATGTTATTCGTGACGGAAAGGTTCAGACGATCAATAAAGATAATATCGTGGTTGGTGATCTTGTCTGTATCGAATTAGGACAGGATATTTACGCAGATGGATATATCATAGATGGCGAAGTATCAGTTAGTAATGCTGCGATCAATGGAGAAACCATTGAGATCCATAAAAAGCCGATCAAAGGTTATATTCCAGAAAAGATCACATCAGATTCTTATAACAATGAAAACTGCTTATTTGCAGGAACAACTGTGATGGAAGGCAGTGGAAAAATGATCGTCACGACAGTTGGAATTGACACAGTAAATGGAAAAACGCTGGTTGATTCTCAAACATTAGAAGCTCCAGAAACAGCACTAACGATCGCATTAAATAAATTAAGTGATTTCATTACTCGATGGGGATCCATTGCTGCATTTGTAGCATTTGCATTAATGGTTGTAATTGAAGTCATTGGTGGTGGATATCAGAACCAGGAATGGATGATGATCTTTAAGGATATTGTTGAAAAAGCAAGTGTTGCTTTAACGATCATCGTTGCTGCAGTTCCAGAAGGATTACCAATGATCGTCAAATTAGTAACTCAGCAGAATGTTGTGAATATGGAAAAAGCAAATATTCTTGCAGTCAATCCAAATAAGATCCCAGAAATGGCATATTTAAATCTTGTTTGTACCGATAAAACTGGAACATTAACAACTGGGATTATGACTCCAGAGATCATTTCTGGAGATGCCTTTCAGGAAAATCTTGTTTTAAACAATGAGGCTGTTTTCGATAAAGACGGGAATATCACTGGTGGAAATTCCATTGATCGAGCCATGTTGTCTATTCTTTTATTAAAAGATAAGATGAAAGTTTACGATGAAGCAATGAAGAAAGAAATTGTTACCAGACAGCCATTTAGCAGTAAATTAAAATTTTCTGGTGTCTCAGTCAAAGAACATGATGTTGTTTTTTCTTATTATAAAGGAGCTCCAGAAAGAATCTTAGAACACTGTACCAAATATATCGATCCAGTTGGCGGAGATATCATGGATTTGGATGTGATCAGAAGATCAGAAATTCAACAGCAGTTATCAGAAGCCAATCATAAAGCAATTCGCTGTGTTGCTTTTGCAAGAAAAAATGGTCAGCTTGAAAAAGATATTTTACCAGATGATATGGTGTTTGAAGGCTTTGTTGGAGTCAGAGATCCTTTAAGAGAAGGTGTAAAAGAAGCTGTTCAGACAGCAAAAGAAGCTGGTATTCAGGTCATTGAAATGACAGGAGATGCATTAGAAACAGCTATTGCAATCGCAAGAGAAGCTGGTATTTATGAAGATGGAGATATTGCATTAACAGATCAGGAATTTTCTGAAATGAAAAATGATAAGGTCAAAGATATTCTCCCAAGACTAAAAGTGATCGCACGATGTGCTCCAAGCACAAAGCTTCGATTAGTCACTTTAGCACAGGAAACAGGAATGTCTGTTGCAATGACTGGAGACGGAACCAATGATTCTCCTGCATTAGCAAGAGCAGATGTTGGATTTGCTATGAATTCCGGAACAGATGTTGCAAAAGCAGCTGGAGATATCATTTTAACAGATGATAACTTTACATCGATCATTCGTGGCATTAAATTAGGAAGAACATTTATGCATAACATTAATATGTTCCTTGATTTTCAGTTACCGATCAATATTTCCTTGTTACTGCTGAATCTAGTATTCCCATTCTTTAGTACAGGAGCCTTTTTGACATCAGCACTGATTCTGATCATTAATATCATCATGGATTCTTTAAACTCCTTAAGTTTTGGATCTGAACCAGAAAAAGAAGAGTACATGAAAGAAAAACCATTTGTAAAAGGAACCGGATTATTTGATAAACAGTCAAAATTAAGAATCGGAACGGCAACAACATCTTTCATTCTTGCTTACATTATTTTGATGTTTCCATGTGCAACCATGTTCCATGGAGAAGCAGAACAGCTAACAGCACGTTTTGTCTTATTATGTTTTATGGCTGTAATGAACGGATTCTGTGTACGTGTTGAAGGAGCTAATTTATTGAAAGGAATCACAAAAAATAAATTATTCCCTGCGATTGCTTTTGGAATCTTAGCAGGTGCAGTGATCATTGCACAGCTTTTATATGGATTATTAGGACTTGCTCCATTAAATGGAATGCAGTGGTTAGTGATCATCATATTATCTATGATCGTCATTCCGATCGATCTTGTAAGAAAACGTGTTGTATCAAAATAAGAGGGGATGTTTTTATCTTAAGAAAGGAGAAGCAGGGGAGTAATTCTCTCCTCTGCTAACATATTTATGAGTCGAAGTGCACAAGTAACAGTTATGAAGACAATGAAAGTCTTTATGCTGATCTTTGAAATTTACTTTATGTATTTATTGATCACAGGAGCATATCCAGAAGGCTCGTTAAAGCTGATCGTTGGAATTACTATCGGACTTAGCTTATTTCGAATGATCAAAGAAATGTCTCAGCCAATGCCATATTCGGAAAAAGCGATCAAAGAAAGATATGGAAATGCCAAAAATGTTCTCTTCTATGATGACTATTATGGATCAGTAAATTATTATACAACCGATCAGAAGTTTCATGGCAAGGTAGAAGTGTCTCTTGCAAGAGGCCCGATCTATGGAAAAGATGAAGATACCACTTTTGAATGCGAATATGCAGATGAAGTAGAAGATAAATTCAAAGAACTGGTAGAACATTGGAAAGAAGTAGAAGCAAATTACTTAAAAGCAAACAAAAAATAATCATCTTCTTTTTCATCTCTCATATTTGATATGAAAAAAAATGAAGAATAGAGAAAAAAGGAGAATTAACATGAATGTATCATGTAAAAATTGCAGATTTGCAGGAATCAATGGGGAACAGAAGATCGTTTGTCCAAATGAAGAGTTATGTGTAAAAAAGCCAATCACTCAGGAAGAACGCAGAAAAGATGTTCCATTATATCAGAGAGCCTGCTATGTGCCATTATAAGATCAGAGATTTCTCTGGTCTTTTTTTTATCATTTGCAAAATCTTTCATATTTAAAATGTAACAAAGATGACGATATAGAGAAAAAGGAGAAATTACTATGTTATCTTTAGTAGCTAATGTATAGAATGTAAAAGAATAGTTATACCCTAAT
>OGQB01000483.1_pt1 | contig 41258 bp, 45 predicted proteins | sample 1553071 | NCBI WGS metagenome assembly OGQB01 (sample SAMEA2580284, study PRJEB22360) | human gut metagenome | biome: human gut; feature: human-associated habitat; material: faeces | place: Denmark | collected 2008/2010
CCAAGCAACCCGTAAATTTTTCCTTCATCAAAGGTAAAATTAATATCTTTTAGAACTTCTTTTTCCTCGAAGCTTTTTGATAAATGCTCAATGACAAATTCCATGCAATCCTCCATCATATCTTATGTTGGTAATACGCCATTAAAATCAAGTCCGTTATCGTTTTTAGCAGGAAAACTCCTACAAGGAGAAGAATAATCCATGTTGATACGTTGAAAAAAATGCATATCCAAGCACCTGCCATCAGCAGCCAGTGCAGTATCTCGCCGGATATTGCCCGCGCCTTATTACGAATGAACTGATTGCGCCTATCTTTGTCCTCCATCTCATTCAGTTCCATTTTCATATATTTCCTCCTCAAAAATGAAAATATCTTCAATGCTCACATCAAAATACCGTGCAAGCTTAAATGCCAATGTAATAGAAGGATTGTATCGTCCGTTTTCCAGCGAGCCAATGGTTTGCCGGGATACCATCAGGGCGGCGGCAAGCTCTTCCTGCTTGATTCCCCGCCCTTTTCGGATTTCCTCTAAACGGTTTTTCACGATGCATCTCCTTTCAACGGAAAGTTTGCTTTCCATTTTTCTATTATAGTTAAAAACCCAAAATTATCAAGTGGGCTTTCCTTTTTGAAGCGCAGAATATTTCTGGTGGATTCACTTGCCGTTATTACCGAATAATGAGTTTGATGTCTTATCTTTTTTTCATGGGAGCAACATTATTTGAAACACTTGATTTTTACGGATATAATGCGTATAATATAATAAAAAGGAATTATATCCGTAGGAGGGGAGAGGCAGTATGAAGACGGTTTTATATCACGGTTCTCCTGAGATTGTTAAGAAGCCCATATATGGAAAAGGCAAGACTTATAATGATTACGGGCGAGGATTTTACTGCACAGAGCATCTGGAACTGGCAAAGGAATGGGCATGCAGCGAGAATGTAGACGGGTACTGCAATCAATATGAGATTGATTTGAGTAAGCTGAAGCTGCTGAATTTATCGGAACACACAATTCTTCATTGGCTGGCGCTTCTTGTCACTTACCGAAAAATCCGTGTTTCTACACCGATCCAGCAACACAGCATTGACTGGCTGAAAAAATTTTACCTGCTGGACATTTCCCAGTATGATGTGATTGTTGGATACCGAGCGGATGATTCTTATTTTTCTTTTGCAAGAGCATTTATCGGAAATGAAATCTCACTCAGCCAGCTGTCTTATGCCATGCGGCTTGGCAAACTAGGCGAACAGATTGTGCTGAAAAGCCCGGCGGCTTTTGATGCCGTCCAGTTTATATCCTATGTGGGTGTAGACAATACAGAATACTATGCCAAGCGCAAGGCGCGTGACGATGAAGCAAGGGCGGCGTATAAAACTGAACTGGAAAGGGACGATTTAAGTGGCCTGTATATGCGTGATATTTTAAGAGAGGAGCTGAAACCGGATGACCCACGCCTACGATGAACAATATTTGTCCGATGCAATGAACAACCTTGGTGAGATGATGGATTATGCAGTCAACACCTGTCATTTTGAAATTAATGAGTTTTTTGAAATGTTTCTTGTAAGCGGTCTGGCTGTGCAGTTCGCCAAAGGCGCACCAAAGGTTGTTTCCGGTATGTCAGGGGTTGAACTTGCAATGGAGGTTGTACGGAAGAGCGGCGCTGATATGGAACTCCCAGATGCAGAGGCCGAGTATGACCGCTCCCCTGAGTACTGGTGCGGCTGGATAGCGGCATTCTATCAATGGTATACAGGCGTCCCCTTTCGTGAACTTTCTCAGATCGTATCCATGACGGAAATCCGGAAGATGTATCCAACCCTTCATGAAGCGTCGGAACTTAAATTTGTGGATAATGTTAATTCGATTGCCCGCAGGAAAAAATTGCCTACAAAGCTGCGGATGCTGCGGAATGCATGCGGCTATTCCCAAAAAGAGTTGGCAGAAAAATCGGGAGGGAACCTCAGGACTCTCCAGGAATATGACAGCCGCGCAATGGATATTAACAGAGCAACCGGCGGTACCTTGACTGCGCTGTCAAAGGCGCTGGGCTGTCAGGTTGAAGATTTGTTGGAGTATGACTATGCAGCGGTAACGGAGGAATAAGAAGAATTCGGATGACATCGAAAATCCGGAGACTTTGAGCAGGCCACGCCTGTTCAAGAAGTGCAAAAAAGATATTAAAAGAGTCGAAGCATAAAGTGATAAAAAACCGTGGGACTTCAGGTTTGAAAGTCCTACGGTTTTTGCTTTTGAAATTATTTTGCAGTCATTTATCATTTATGTGGCTTGTATGCAACAAATCGCTTTTGTTTATAAAGTGAAGAAATCAAAATGCTGAATTTTAAGGTAAACATATTCTGGAAAATTGTCTTTGGCGTATTTCAGAGTGCTTACCGCAGAATAAAATAGTGCTTCTTCTAGAGAGTGATAAGTTGAATTTGGAAATATATCAGTACAGGCGATATGGGATGAATTGACCTTATAATCAGGCAGATAGAAAATCAATCTTTTTTCCTGTTGTGGTTTCAGATATTCTTTTGTGAATTTAAACCAGGCAGAACTTTTCCGCTTCTCGATATAGTTAAAATGCTTAAATATCTCTAAAGCCGACAGTCTGTTGTTTTCGTATATTACATTATGCAAATGTAACGCAGCAAGAATGTTATTTTTCCACTAGCGCTTGGGCGAACTGGGGGTAAATACAAAATCCACAGAAGAACTGGCAGGGGTACATTCCCAGTGTATATGGTCTAATTGATTGTCTTCAATATCAATTCTCAAACAGGCAGTTTTTTTGGTTTTCTCAATAAATTGTTTGTTTGCGATGAGATAATCAGCTCGTCTGCGCTCAGTATCGAGGTCTACATAAGTAAAATACCCGCAATAGGTTTGAAAGTAGACACCCATTAGAATATGCAAATCAGACAGAATGTCTTGTTCGCTGTAATTTTTTCTTATGTCTTCCGGAAGAGAATCGGCATAAAACATATGCCAATCTTTGAGTTTTTGAAGCAAGGGCTCATTGGGTTGTATGCTTAATATATTATCAGTTTCATTTATAAGTTTGTTTATATCCCGGAAGAAATCAACGAGAATTCCTTCTGGCGCTCCGTATTTTAGTAGCGGACGGGATAAAGAGATTCGATGGTAATTTTGTATGTCTTTTTTCTCCTGATCGTTGACCAGTCTGTAGATCATGTTCATATGAAAAACTCCTTGAGAAATATTTTAAAATACCAGTCTTTATGTATTTCAATTATATTACATATTTCAGAAAAAACAAATAGCTGACATGCTTTTGCGGGCTTCGTATTCCAGCATCATAATGTGATCAGAAACAAATAGAATAATGGCAAGATGAACAAGCACAAAAAGGAGCTGATACAAAGTACTTTTAATTTTGAATGAGGCAAGTTTTCCTATAGATACTAAGGGGCAACTGATTTTTAAAACAATCTCCTGCATATTTACGATGAACCCAAATATGAGAGGAGATTAGACGTACCATGAAAAATAACAAAAAAATAATCTATGTTCTGGCGGTTGCAATTACACTTTGCATTATATCAGCAGCAGGGATATACATGTTTTTGGCGCCGCAGCGTGACACAATCTATGTTTTTCGAGGCGATTACACGGCGGGAACACAGGTAACACGGGAATTGTTGATGCCGGTTGAAGTAGACGCCACTATTACAGAGATGGGAGAAGCAACTGACATCAGTAAGCGATACGTAACACAAGATGAATATACAGAGGTCTTACAAAATGCCGGCACACTCCGGTACGACGTTTCAGAGGGAACTGCATTAATGAAGAATATGCTTTCCAGCTACGGTGGCAGTAAAGTCGAGTTGGCAATGAAGCCCAGTTCCATCGCCATTACAGTACCCAGCGATTATTTATCAGCAGTTACCAATGAATTGAATACTGGCGCGTATGTCAATGTGTACGCCAGCTACGACAATGCGCAGACAGTCCTGATTCTGCAGAATGTACGGGTCCTCACGGCGCCTAAAGTAGATGGGATTTTATCAGGCGTTACGCTGGAAGTAGACCATGAGCAGTCGATGAAACTGGTCCATGCGATGAATTATGGAAAAATTACCTTTGGTTTGGTCAATGGTCAAGGGTATCAATATACAACAGAGGATCAGCCTACCTATGATATTGGCGGTTTTATCGTCGGCGCCGAAACATCAGACCAGTCTGTAGTAGTACCGGCTCCGAAGTCAACGCCATCCGATGGACAGGGTGAAGGCAGCGACGGAGAATCAAATCCGCCGGCAGCAACGGAATGAGGTGACAGCATGAAACGATTTGTAATTTGCGATAAAAGGGCAGATTTTTTGCACGATGTACAGATGCGTGCGTTGCTTGATGAGAGGGAATGTACAATTACAGAAATAATTGACGGAAATAAGTTTAGAGAACTGGAAGGAAATTTCTCCGGCCAGCGGATAATCATGTGTGACAATATGCTGGAAGACCTGTCAGAAGATTTTGAGAAGGGCTTTGCGCCCAATCAGGTGATAGGATACTGCGTGACAAATGAAGGCCGCGAAAAATTTGAGGAGAAAGGGATAGAATGTATTGGTTCTATACACAGTTCTGCACAGCTTCTAAGTATGCTTTTGGGGATGCCGGAAGAGCGGGCAGATTCATGGTCTGAAAGTAGGGTACGGGAAGATTTTTCATCATGGAAAGAGCGGCTGCACCAGAAGACAGTAGAAGAAAATTTAGATGATAATTCCAGAGAAGAGCCTGGCAGCAGAGTTTCCAGCATCTTGGAGCTCAGAGAGGCCAGGGTCAAAAGAGAGGCGGAGCGGCTCCTACGAAAAGAACAGATGAAACTGTCTGCACCTCAATCCGCCGTTTCTATTGTTGTTACAAGTACGAAAGGCGGAGTTGGGAAAACAACTGTGGCGACGCAGCTTGCCTGCTGTATTGCGCTTACAAGTCAGGGCAGAGGAAGGTTTAAAGCATGTATCGTGGACTTTGATACAGGCTTTGGCGATGTATGCACAGCTTTGGATTATAACACGAAGGGCCCAACTATTACTGCATGGATTGACGATATCCGCCAGCGAATGAGATCCGGTGAAAAAAAGGAAGACATTATCTATACAGAGGAGCAAATTCAGGAGTTCCTCCAGAAGAAAGAAGATACTGGCCTATATGCACTGTTAGCCCCGCAAATCCATACAGATAGCTTGGATATAAGCACAGATGAACTGGAAATTATCATGGGGAATCTGAAAGAGCATGCCGGCCTGGATTATGTCATTTACGATACAGGAAATGACTTAAAAGACCCCACACTTCTTGCTTTAGACCAGGCAGAGTATGTTCTTTTGGTGGCAACCCAGGACATTTCCTGCGCCCACTGTCTTGATATGTTCCTTCGAACATTGGAAACAATCCGCTTTGACACGTCCAAGATCAAGCTGGTCATCAATAACATTATGTCCGCTAAGGCAACGGGAATTTCTATTGCAGAGTTACAGGAGAGTTTTAAATATCCGTGCTGGGCGAAAATCAAGCATGATGCAGAGATTATTCGCTGCAACAATTTTGGAAGGCCGGTGGTTTTTTCTGCCGCGCATGATATGACAAAGCAGATGCGTTCTATTATTCAACGTCTGAATGAACACGATGGGACACTGCAAGCAGAGGAACCTAAAAAGAGCTTTTGGAAAAAGTTTTTTTCCGCAAAGGAGGGGAAGTAGATGTCACTGTTAAGAGACCGTATTAACCGTGATATACAAGAAAAAGAACGTGTGGAGCAGAAAGTGCAAAACATAACAGTCCGTCCGACCGAATCTGAGCGGACGATTGCGGACCAGCTGATTCGTGAGGTGTCGGAACACTTTAAAGAAGAAATATCCAAACGCGGTTTGACGGAAGAGACCCAGGAAAAAATTCGTCTTTATGTTCGAAGTGCAATTACAAAACTTAATTATGACGATTATACCGTCAAAATCCGAATTGAAAAGGTTGTTTTGTCCAGTATTATTGGGTTGGGACCGATTGACCCGTTTCTGCACGATCCGTCTGTAACGGAAATCATAGTGCAGAGGTATAACTGCATATCAGTAGAGCGCAATGGACTGGTGGAGGAAACGGATGCGGAATTTGTCAGTGAAGAGCATTTAATGACCGTCATAAACCGTATGATCCAACCGGTAGGGAGACAAATCAATCTGCATTCGCCGCTGGTTGACGCACGGCTGAAAGACGGGTCCCGCGTGAATGCAACCATTCCGCCGGTTTCACCTGACGGGGCAACGCTGACGATTCGGCGGTTTTCAGAAAAGGTATATACTGGGGAAAATTATCTCTCTTTTGGCAGCCTTGACGAGAAAATGCTCTATTTTCTGATGCGTGCTGTCAAGGGTAAGGCGAGTATGATTGTATCTGGCGGAACAGGCAGCGGAAAAACGACACTTCTGAACATGTTGCTGCTTGGAATACCGGAAAATGAGCTGGTGGTAACCATCGAGGACAGCTGTGAACTTAAACATAACAGAAAAAATATCAGACGCCTGGAGGCAAGGCTTGCGACAGGAGAACTTGGTGTATTGTCTGTACCTGTACGCGCTTTGGTTAAGAACGCGCTGCGGATGCGGCCGGATCGGATTATTGTCGGCGAAATCCGTGATGAAACCATTGTGGATATGGTCAGCGCTATGAGCACAGGACACGAAGGAAGCCTATCCACGGTTCATGCCAACAGCCCGCAAAACCTGATTAAAGCCCGTATGCCAATTCTGTACTCCATGTATGGAGACAGTGCTTTTACGCCGGAAGCGCAGGCGATTCAACTTTCAGAAGCATTGGATTTGATTGTGCATGTGTCCAGAATGGTGGACGGCTCCCGGAAAGTAACGCATATCACCCATATTGCAGGGCTTGAACAGGGCAGTCAGCTGAAGCTGCAAGATATTTTTGTATATCGGAATGGAAAATTTCAGGCCACGGGATATGTGCCAAAGAAGCTGCTTGAAAAACTAAAAGACCATAAAGTAACGGTCGATGAATCAATTTTTCAAAAAACATAGAAGGGGGTGCAGATTATGAGATTCAGCTACATCCTTTTGCCGATTTTCGGTGCAATCATCTGCTTTGCAACAGCAGTAATTTTAAGGATATGCGGGCAACGGAGCCTTTCAGGCAGAAAAAGGGTGGACCTTTTTGATAACATCCTGAGTAAATTTAACGAGCATTTAAAAAAACACGGAAACAGCCTTGCACTTAATACCTATGTGGCTGTTGGACTACTTGGCTTTACCGGCATGGTGCTCCTCTTGTTTATGACAGGACAGTCCCTTTTCATTTCATTAGCAGGAGGATTGCTTGGACTTTTTATTCCGGAAATAGTCATGCGTATTAACGGCAACCGTCGGCAAAAGCAATTTGAGAACCGGTATGCCCAGGCGCTGCAGCAAATGGCGGCGTCATTACGTTCTGGGCTTACCATACAGCAGTCAGTGACAGATCTTTGTAAAAGTCCGTTTATCCATGAGAGTATAAAAAACAGCTTCCGTCAAATTGACGCTGACCTTACAGTTGGCATCAGTATAAAAGAGGCATTCATGAAGGCAGCTCATGCGCTTGGAAGTGAGGATGCTATGGACGTTGCTTTGTCGCTGTCGCTGCAGAATGAATTGGGCGGCAGTGAGGCCAAAGTAGTAGAAACAGTGGCGAGAAATATCAGTAACCGGATTTTACTTCGAAGGGAAATCAAAAGCTTATTTGCAGACACCAACATTACAATTATCACAATGGATGTGCTGCCGCTGATTATTATTTTTGGCTTGATTATGGGCTCGCCGCATTATGTTGAATTATTTTTCCAATCACCTGCAATGACAGCACTGCTTATTGGGATTGTCCTTTTCACGTTAGTAGGCTCAGTGGTGATACGTAAAATAGTAAGACGCGGAACAGGGGGAAAGTGATATGTGGGTAGCGATAGGTACGGGTGTTTCTGTATTTCTGTTCGTAATAGCCGCTTTGGGAGGAGCAGCCAGGCAGATGGGCCGGCAGACAGATGAGGAATGGCTGTTCAGCAATTTTTTTGAAAAAATCTATGACGCCGTTTTCCCACACAGTGACCCACAGAAGACGGCAGTTAAACTCGGGTTATCCGAAGATAAGTATATCAGGAATTGCCGCATTATACGAAAAGAACCGAACTGGAAAAGGGAGGCTGGTATGCGCCTGGTAGGAATTTTCTGCTTTATCCTTTCTGTCATGGTGGCTATTTTGGTAAAAAACGTAATCGTGGCTATCCTTGGAATAGTTCTGCTGCTCTTTCTAGGGCCATACCAGGAGCAGCAGGTCGTAAAACAGGCAAAAGCACGAAAGCAGCAGATGGCAGATGACCTGCCGCGTTTTATCGATTTGTTTTCCACAGCCATAGAAATCGGAGTGCCTGTGGAAAATGCGATTAAGACGACAGCACAAAATGTTCCTTGTGTTGTATCAGAAGAATTGCTGCTGATTATGGCGGAGACCGAATTGGGAGCTAAGAGCTGGCAGCGGGCGCTTGAAGAGATCGCTTTAAAATATGATGTGGGCGTATTTTCTGATTTTGTTCTTGCACTGGTGGCGGCATATGAAAAAGGCATTCCGATAGTAGACATCGTTGTGCGTAAATCGTCAGAAATCAAGCAATCAAATCTTTTAGAAGCAAAAGAGCGGGCGGCAAAACTTTCAAATACCGTTTTACTTCCAGTTCTGGTCTTTAAAATCTTGCCGCTTTTGGCCATTATGCTGATTCCGATTATGCAGCAAATATCATCGATGTGAGCCAATGTCTTTCATATTTATTACGACGGGAAACGTCAAATACATTCCAGAAAGGAGGAAGACAGGATATGAGCTATTTAAAGCGTTTTATTAAGGACGAAGAAGGGGCAGAGCTTATCCAGTTCGCGCTTGTGATTGCGATTGTAGCCGTTTTGGCTATCGCAATCCAGGGTGTTGTGACATCAGCTGAGAATAAAGTTAATGATGCAAAAAATCTGATTGACGGTATTAACATTGGCGGCGGTACCGGAGGCACCGGAGGTACTGGTGGAACAAGCGGCGTAACGCCGTAAAAATCAGCCATGGACTTAATGACAATTGTGATTTCAATGACGATAACGGCAGTTGCAACGGTGTACGACTGCCGGATAGGAAAAATTCCGAATTTTTTGACGCTTCCTTCAATGCTTTTTGGAGTCCTGTATGCCTTCCTGGTACATGGGGTAGAGAACGGCCTTGGAAGATGCATTTTATTGCTCCTCCTCTTTCTGGCTGGAATGTTATCGCTTATCGGAATGGGGGACTTAAAGCTGATGATGGCGATAGGAGCGCTCAACGGCGCTGTGTGTCTTGCGTTTACAACACTTATAGCCGCGCTTGGGGTACTGCTGGTAGACGCTGTAAAACATCGTCCAGATTTCTGGACAGACATCAAAGCAGGCATTCATTCGTTGTTCACACTGCAATTTAATTACAGGTTGGGGACAGGAAGAAAAGTGAAATTTGCGCCATATTTGTTGTGCGGACTGATTGGAGGAGTCGTTCTATGCAGCATATTTTAAAAAAAGTAAAATGGAGGAAAGGCGGCGGAGAACTTATTGGATTTGTGTTGGTTTTGCCGGTTATCATGTTTGTTTTCTGCGCGATTATTATGGCGGCTCAGCTTGGAGTCGCCCGGCAGTCCGTCGAGTATACCACCTATTCAGCGGCAAGGGCTGCTGTAATTTGCGAAAATCAAAGCCAAGCGCAAAGCGCCGCTGAACTGATTGTCGATGATATGATTTATGAGATACCAGGTGTAGAGCCGGGCTCGGCATCTGTCACAATCCAAAACTATATGGGTTCAACCTGGCAGAAAGGCGGACTAATAAACTGCACTGTACAAGTGAAAGTCAACACCATTTCCCCGTGGTCAGCGTCTGTTATTACTGCTGATATTACCATGATGATCGAGCGGCCGGCAGTACCGCCATCCCCATAACTAACGGAAAGGGGGAGAGAGCTTGAAAATAAGCCATTGGAGGAAAGGAAACGCCTCGATCCTCGTCGGAACATTGATTTGTGCCCTTGGAATCGTTTTAATGGCGTGGGTAGCAGAAACGGTTAACATATTCCAGGGAGCAGTGACAGCGCAAACAAGGGCGGATTTAATTGCAGATGGGAGCGCAGCATATGGAATGAGCTATGACAATAGTTTAGACCCCGGTCGGGTAATGCTGATGAGCAGTATTCTTTTGGCATCGAGCGCTGATTTTGACAATCCAATATCCATGCAGATTGATTATGGAGCATTGGCAAACAACCAAGTGCGGGTTCAGGTAACTTCCGAACGGGATTTTTGGTTTCCAAGGTCATCGCAGGAAACTACGTTTCAAATTTCAAAGGAAGCTGTGACACAACTGATAAGTCCATAAATCATGGGGCCGTAGAAAATGCGGCCCTTTTTCTAATATCTAATAGCGCAAATTCAAAAATCAAATCAATTCCTTGCATATTTAGTATGTAGAAATACAGACGCCTGGAGTATATGGCATTAAACAGGAAAGTGAGGAATTGAGATGAGCTGCATAGATTTGAGTGATGACTTTTTATTGGAAGGGCCAGACTTAAAAAATTTCTTTTGCATTGTGGATGAGTTAGCAACCAATACCACAGCAAAAACGATGCTAACAACACAGATGGAGCTGCTGCCGGTTGTAGATGCCAATGTAATAAAAAACAGCTTTATTCCAAATTTGTCTTTTTCAGGCGTTGTAAAACCGGATTCAGAGATTACAAACCAAGAAATCATCTGCCTTGGACAAATCCGAAGCTATTTTTCGGAAGCCCCGCCAACCTTGCAGGGAATATCATTAAATCAGGTACTTGAAAAAGGCGGGTCGAAAGCACTGTTTGAAGAGGCTAAGGAAAAAAGCAGGCTTTTCATCCGTTACGAAGACCAGTTTTACTTTACATCACCGAAGCTGCCTGAAACGCTCTGCGCCCGGGTGCAAATGTTTGGCGGTTGTGTGTATGATAATTCTTTAGAACGGGCGGCCTTTATTATGAGCCGTCTCCGGCAAGAAACGCAGCGGGTGACAGCATTGATCCGGACTTTGCCGGGAAGCAGTATTCGGAAAATTATGATACTTGGTTCCGAAAATTATGTTTACGTACCGCAGACTTTCTTTAAGAAGACAATCCATGCATTGCAGTCTGCGATAGGAGAAGAAGTAGTATGTCAGAGGTGGAGAATAGACCCCTTTATCAGTACAATCTATTTTTCGTTTCCCAAGTTGGGTAAAAAGCTGCAGCAACAGTATTCACTTCCGGATTTCCTGATACCGGGAATATGCCTGACAACATCGGATACATATGATGCAAGCATTTCCGCCCGTCCCACATGGCAAATAGGTAAGGCGATAGTTGAGGGACATGGTATCTTGATGGCGCATGACAATAAAGTAAGCCTGCAAAGATTTAATCGGGAAATCAAAAAGGAGATTATCGACAGATTTCCGGAATTTTTGCAGCGCCTGGGAACTTTTCGAGACGTATATGTATCGGATCCGGAAAAAACTTTATCGCATTTGTTCGTCCGTTTGAAAGTCATGAAAGCTGTGGGGAAAAAGCGTACGCTCACCCTAATACCAGAGCGTGCTGAAGACCTTAGAAACGACAGATGCTGTGCGTATGACCTTATCTTAAACCTTCTGCAGCTGCCAGCGGACTGTTCGCTTTCGGAATCGTCAGCGAAGAAATTGCGTCGAGCGGTATACGATGCTGTATTTCTCGATGAAAAACAATATGGCAAAAAAACGGTTGACAGAGCAGAATAATTTTATTCAAAGGAAAGCGAAAAGATAACGGCAAGTGGGTTGAGGGGCATTATTACGAGAGCATAATAAGCGGTTGCTACATACTTGTGCCTAAAGTCAAAAAGCGGAAACAAAAGGGCGAGCTTATTATTAAAGACGTGTTTGACATTTTTGAAATCATCCCTGAAACGCTTGGACAGTATACCGGCTTGACCGATAAGAACGGCAAGAAGATTTTTGAAGACGATATTGTTAGGCATTACACGAAAAATCCCATAAAAGGATATAGGCAGAGTCTTTTGGTACAACCAAACCCAGCAATATTTAAGAACATCTGCAAACCTTCTAAGCCGCCGCCCAATTTTAAGTGAAGACTGTGATTATGAAATAATTGGAAATATCCACGACAATCCAGCATTATTGGAAGTAGAAAAAATTAGATTGGAGTGATGAAGAATGACACCTAAAGAAATATTTGAAAATTTTAATAACGCTTGGAGTGGCTTGTGCCAACAGTATGATAATTGTCGTAATGAAGAAATACGCTGTGCTATAAATCTACTTTCAAAAATAATAAGAAAAATTGAAAGTGAATATGAGCGTTCAAAAGAAAAACAAGAAGAGCATCAAATATCTATAGACGAATGGGTAAAGTGGTTTCAGAATTGGAGAGATGAAGAATGAAAGCGTGGTTAGTAAAAGAAAAATCTCTGTTTTCTGTACGAAAGAAAGGAACGTATTTATATGAAAAAGTTTATCATCATTGCAGTTTTGGCAATTTTTATTACAGTTGCGGCTGTTATAGTAATAAATTATTTCAATGTGCCGGAGCATGTTCGAAATGGTGAAAAGGAATTGGAAAGCAGTACTGGCTATAGCGTATGGATAGACGAACGTATTGGTTCTGCAATCAATGAAGGGAAAAATTACATCATGGAGGAAGATGGAATTGATATTCCGTACAGCGATGATTTACTGAGAACACTGGAAAACCACTTTGGCACGGATATTGAATTTGTCGGTGCCGGGGCATACTGGGGTACAATCACGAACAACACTGCTGTCGAATTGCTTCTGAATTCCAAAGGGAATGTCGGTCAGGTAGAAGTTTGTATTGCAGAAACTGCTGACAGGACAGAACTGGAATCTGCGGTTACGTCTTATATCCGGTTTGTAAATTCGCAAGCGAATGAAGAAACAGTCAACAAGGCTCTCCAGGAAGCATTGCCAGAATTACAGGATTTAAAATCAGGAGAACCCTACATGTATTATGGATATGGCGTAGGATTTGCCGGCAAAGTAGAAAATAACAAGCTGTTTCTTTATATTCCTTGAAAAACGGTCCGTCGTATCGCATGTGCGGCGGATCGTTGCCTTTTGGCTAAAAATAGCCGGGTTCCTGCATATTGAATATGAGACATTCAAAGAAGAGAGGAGAAAATTCAAAGTGAGAAGATGTGATACCTTTTTTAAGCGTTATTTGCAGAAAAATACTATGGATCGATATGTTCAAAGAGAAAGGAAATGTTATGAAATTACGAAGGTATGCGGACAAGTTCGTACTGGTAAGCACATACGCAGAAATGTCAGAGGAAGAGAGAAAAAGGGATACAGGCGACGAAACACCAATCGAGATGCTTGCAGTTGATGAAGCGTTTCTGACACAGCACGCCAAATCGCTTGGATATGGCACGCTGGACCGTTTTCTTGCTTACTATCTATATGATACTCTGATTGGATTTCGAAACGCGGCCGAAAAAGCAGGAGCATTGGCATTTGCCTTTTCTCCCAGTCTGGGAAAGCGATATTATCTTCCCAAAAAGATGACAGAAGAAATGGCAAAGGCCCTCATGGAGTTCGCAGCAGAGTATTGAGAGAAGGGAGGACAGTAATGCAGCTTTACAGTAAATATCTGGAGAAGAACATTGATTTTCCAGAAGATGGTTCATATTCGCCCCACGAAATCCTGGAGCAATGTATTCTTAATGATACAAGAGCGCAGGTCGATTATTCCCGTTTTATCTGCGATTCAGTAAGGGTATCAGTAAGATGCCTGATCTGGGACGATGACGGAAATAAGGCGGTAGGAATCGGAGAAGCAAACGATGATAATCTGTATAACCAGATTGCCAAAAGGTTCCCAATCAAAATGGCAGTCAAACGCTCTTTTGATGATGCAGCGATAAAATTTCTCATGCTGCCAGCAAAGGACTATAAGCTTTTAGTCGATTGGGAAGAACGCCAGTCCAATGCTGACGTTCAGGAGGCACAGACACCTACTGCAGCAGCACAGCAGAAAGAGGCCAAACGAGAGAAAGCAAAAGCGCCGGCACAGACACAGGAGAAGTCTAAAAAAGCAGCTGGATATGAGAAAACAGTTGTCACGATTGGACGAAATAAAGGGAAAAATCTCACAGTGGAACAGGTAGCAGAAAAGGACCCTGAATCTCTTTATTATGTTGCCTATACATATCCTCAGCAGATTAACCCCATTACGCCGGAGCGTATGGCGGTTGTGGAGGCATGCCGCCGATGGATCGAAGAACATGGCAGTCCCGTTTCAAACGACGCTGCCTAAAGGAGGATTGTATGGAAGAAACTATAAGGGAAAGACCAAAACTGCATTATTGGCGAAGCCAGAGATGTGTGCAGCAGGTTCAAGATAATTTAAAAAAATGCAATCATCTTATCGTATACGATTTGGAAACGACGGGCGTAAATCCGTTGTTCCACCGTATTATTGAAATTGCAGCTATCTATTTAACCAAAGTAGATGGGGATTTTGTAGAGACAGAGCGTTTGCACCGATATTTTCGGCTGCCGGAAGATATCAAATTGCCGGACGAAATTGCAGAACTTACAGGCATTACGCCCGAAAAGCTGGAAACGGAACCTTTCGAGGAAGAGTGCCTGGAAGATATTTTGTTCATGTTTGAGGATACAGCAGTGGTGGGCTACAATAATTGTGGATTTGACGATCTGTTCATGCAGCAGTATTTTTACCGGCATGGAAGTGTTTTCTGCCCTAAGGATAGCTTCGATGTTTTCTTGATGGCGCATGATTTTGTCTCTCCAGAACAGGTTGAAAACTTTAAGCTGGAAACGATTGCGAATCTGTTCCAGCTTAAGGCACAGCAGTATCATGCAGCATTTTCAGACGCCGAAGTAACAGTGGAACTTTTAAAGCGGTTCATGGAATGTTATGAAAATGGCGAAACTGCTATATCAAAAGGGACGCAAAAACCTACAATTACTCGCATAGCATACTGGGGAAAAGAAGGGCAGGAGAACGAAAAAGACCGACCGGTTCACAGAATCTATGTGACAGTGGAAGCAGAAGATGTATCTATTTTTTACGATATCATCAGTGGCGTCTGGTATACAAGCACGCTGAACATCGATATGGATTGGCTGGAAGCCGAGGCCTGGCATATCATTGGAGTGACCAATGAACAGGAATTTCGTACCTTCCGGGGGAAAAAACAAGTGAGATAGGGGCAAGCCGTGTACCAGAAAATTGTTTTACATGTGAAATTAGAAAATGGGGCGTCGGAAACAGAACTGAATGCACTCCTTTCAGACGCAGTATATGCTTATGGCGGAGAGGTAGTCGAGATTGAGGACTATCAGGAAAGCTGCTATAGCGCAAAAGATTTTTAAAAGAAAACAGGAGGTTCATTATGTGGCATTGGTCATCAGATGAAATTGACCTGATGAAACGGAAAATTCGGGAAGGATACCGATGGGCGAGTCGTGGTGAAAACGAACACGTCCTTACATTACACCGAAATCCCATAGAGATTTTTATTATGGGGGAATGGTGCAGCGCTGGGGGAGAACATGATTATCAGGAAATGCGGGGGAATTATTTACCGCATCTGCTATCCGGCCAGTATATAGATATGGCGGAGGCAATTAACATGGACACCTGTTCGTCCTGCGGAAGAGGAAGAGTAATATTCTCGCCTGTTTTACTGCATCAGTCATACTGCACGCAAAATAAATCTGTGTTCACCAGACATTGGGAATGTCCGGTATGCGGTGCAAGTGGAAAAGTCTTATATGTTGGCAGGCTGGAACGAATTGAAGAGTAATTCAAATGCCGAAAACGGAACCAGGTCATTCTGGTTCCGTTTTTTCAGTTCTGATTTTCTCCAGTATCGAATTCTTTAAAGTCTATACTCGATTTTTGAGAACAGGTTCATGCATATTCATATTCATATTAGGCAAAGAGAGGGGGGAAAAGATGCTCTATTCAGGAATAATGACCGGCATTGTTTTTTGCGTACTGATTTATAGCTGCTGGACGGACATACGATGGCGGGAGATTCCCATAGAACTGTATTTACTGATTATTTTACCTATGGGAGTCATTGCCTTGATCATGGGAATAGGTCCAGGGATTTTTGAAGTAATTAGCATGGCAGTGATTGTTGGGATATGTTATACTATTCTTGCTTTGTTTTTCCAAGGTGGGGGAGGCGACCTAATCATGATGGTGTCTTTGGCATGGTGTCTGGGATACCAGATTATCTTTGTTATGGCCGTTTCTACTGCTGCGTTGTTTCTGTTTCACTTTCTGGAACTGTTCAAACAAAAAAACGTTCAGATACCGTATGCGCCATTTGTCCTCTTGGGCTTTGCTGTGGAGCGTATGACCTACTATTTCAATATATGAAAGGGAGATGCCTGTGTATATGATTCGCGGCTCCTGGGACATGCTTCGATTGTTTTGCGGCTGCCATGGAGAGCTCAAAAAGTTAAAAATGGAAATGACGCCGAAAGGGCCATGTTATATTTGCAAGGAGGAAGAAGCGGGAGTTCCGTGCAGCACACGGATTACAACAGAGGAATACGAAGAAATTTTGTCGTATATCTCTAATCTTATTGTGGAATCGGAATTGCGTGGCGAAGTGGCGAACTTATCACACACAACATGGAAGACGAAGAAGGGAATCCGTTGCAGGGTATTGCTTCATAAAAACGATAAAATCAACATCATGGTTGATCCCGGAAAAAGACGGTGATAATCGAAAAGAGACACAGAATAAAATCCTGTGTCTCTTTTCATGTGTTCACATTAATCCGTCTAAGTTTAAATTTTCTAAGTTATCTAAATTATCTAAAATCTTTTGAGAAGAATCACTTCCAAGCGCAATACTCTTTTTTAGTATTTCTACGCCCTTGTCCGTATTTTTCTCAGTTCCAATCCCTTGTAAATACATAATGGCAAGTACCTGAAGTATCTGCGGTTCTTTTATGTCCTCTGCCATGCTTAACCAGTAAAATGCCTTTTCAGAGTCTTCTTCTACTACATCTCCGCAGAGATATAATTCAGCTAAAGAGATTTGAGCACTTTCCAAACCACGCTTTGCAGCATAGGACAATGCTTTTATTCCACTATCAATATTTTGGGGAACAATTTCACCTTCAATGAGAATTTCCCCATATTCTTTGATGGCTTGTTCAGATCCCAGCGCTATTGCCTTTTTTAAGTAATTTAGCCCGCGTTTTTCATCCTTATCGATAGAATTCGAACTCTGACCATATAAATACAGTTTTGCGAGAATATAATACGCATCGCAACAACCCAATTCAGCGGCTTGGGTAAATAAAGACAAGGCTTTGTCTGTATCAGCTTCAACACCATTACCCCACAAATATAAAATACCTAAGGATTGCATAGATTCCACATCACCAGCATCTGTGCCTTTTTGAAACCAGGATGAAGCAGTTTCGAAATCGTTAAGTGAATAGTAGTATTGCCCCATATGGAACAGAGCATTTGGGTCTCCTGTTTTGACGGCATCTGATATGTACTGCAGGGACAGTTCCATGTTTTTTTCAACCTCTGACCCTAAAAAATATATCATAGACAATTCAATGCCAGCTTTCGCGTCACCCTCATAAGAAGCCTGTTTTAAATATGTAATCCCTTTTTGTACATCTTGTTTAACACCATCTCCTTTAAAATATTTTTCACCAAGATTTCGCAGCGCGGGCGCGTAATGCCCCTGCGCTGATTCTTCGAACAGTTCCAATGCAGTTTCAAAATAATAATCGTGATTACTTTCCTCAAGCCTTCCAAAAATAACGAGAATTTCTCCAAGATGGCATAATGACTCTGGAGTCATTTCCTCAAGTAGCTTTTGAATGGTTTCTTTCATATAGGTAATAGGTTTTTCAATATCGGGATAAGCTCCGGCCTCTTGCGCCTTTTCTCTCATCTGTATATAGGTTTTTTCAAGAGTGGAGATGAGACTGCTTACATTCATAAAGACACCTCTATTCATAAAAAATTTTAATCGCATGTCGGTTGGTAGAATAATATAAGTTGGTACACACTGTATCGGCTAATAAATATAGTTACTTATTATATAGTAACATAATATTAGTCACTTTTCAACAAAAAGCATAATAGCATTTTTACATGCACAAACTAATTTCTGTATACTCATTATGGAAGGGGTGCGTGCATTGGAAAAATTAGAAAAAAAGATATTAGATCGAGTTACACAACTTCGAATGCAAAAAGACATTTCAGAAAAGCAATTAAGCAGAGATATAGGAAAGTCTCCATCATATTTATCTTCTATGAACAAAAATCAGAGTATGCCATCTTTGCTAACACTCAAAACAATATGTGAGTATTTAGATGTTTCTCTGTCTGACTTTTTTGATTTTGATGATAATACCTATCCTGTTAAGGTAAACCAGATTAAACTGGAACTGTTAAAGCTAGATGACGAGGAATTGGACATCATTTTAGCTTTAACACATAATATGAATAAGCACAGGAACGTAGAGAGCAAATAAAGAATGCCGCCCAGGTTGGGACGGCATTCTTTATTTGCTTTTTTCACTTCGAAACACCCGAAAATATTTGATGCACTCCTCAAAGAGCTGGTAGTCTTCTTCGCCTTTGGATATGGGCGTATCCAGCATGAGTTCATAAAGGTAACCGTTCTCAAGTGATATAAAATGATATAGCAGCATTTGCTCTCCCTGATGAGAGTAAATTGATTCTGCAGTGATTTGAGACGAAGAAGCGCCAAAGCTTTTAATATACAGGTTGCTCCGGGTTTGTGCGGTGTTTTGGACATATTGAATTTGGGAAATTTCTGTGAGAGTCGTTAGTTCTGTTTGAGATACTGTCACGCAATAACGTGAATCTGTTTCAGTGTTTGCAGCATAAAAATAACCATTTGAAATGCTGGTTGTCCATCCGGCGGGAACTGCAAATTCAAAGTTTCCAAAAGCATTGTAGGTGAGATATAACTTTTCTGAAACAGGCGCCTGACGTTCCCACTGGAAAGAAGATAAAACTTCCATTACCAGGGTCTGATACTCGTCTCCATTGTCTTTGGCAGGATAAGAAAGAATGACACGGCATTCAAGCTCCCGGTCCCAGCACACATATTCCCATGTTGTGACGCCATTGTTTTGATAGGAAAAAAGAAAAGAGCAGTTGGACAGCCGTTCGTAGGAAAGAGGCTGCATGCCAGCTGCGGCGACTTCATTTTGGATCGAATCAGCGGTGACTGAATTGATTTGAGGCTGGTATGTGGATTGCTGAAACATTAGGTAAGAACCGTCATTGTTAAAAAAGGTAAGGTTTCCATCTTTTACAGTTTCCGTCCATTCTGATGGATACTGAAAAGAATAGTTTTCGCCTTCATAAACAATCAGGTTCCAGGGCAATTCAACTTCGCTTATCTCCTCCTGTTCTGATGGCTGGTCGATGTATGCAGGCAGCGGCCTGTTGACATAAGAGGCGACAGCACATAACAAAACAGCAAGCAGTAGAGCAGCAATAATCCAATTTTTTGACGACTTTATTTTCACGATAAACACCTCCATTTTAAATATGCGGGATATTTTAAAAGGGGCAGCATCCCGCATATTATAAGCGAAAGGAGGTGGCAGGCATGACTGAATTGGAGCAGATTCGGAACTTGAATCTTGAAAATGTCCAGCCAGAGCATTTTGTAGAGATGGGGAACGAGATAGTACAATCTCTGCGGGATGTTCTGGGAGACGAAGCTGTCCGTGAAATATACAATGTGTCCAAGGGAGATGGCAGCGAAGGATTTGCGGAGCGTTTTGCCGACGCTCTTGAACGATATACAGAAATACACGGAGAAATCTTTTCAACAGAAGATACAGAAAAAGAAAGAAACCAGGAACCCGCCCCAGACATGGATTTGGGACCAAGTCTGGATGAACTACGCGAAAAGTATCGGACGATGCAGGAAACGCATTTGTCCAGAAACATATTCGTGAGTTGGGAAAAGCTCCGCGTGGACATTATTGCGCGCCGCCATGATGAAGTGGGGGCAGACGGGAAATATAAGGTTTCTGGTAGGACGATTGCATTTGATATACTGGAAATTATCAGGGGGAACATTTTTGAAACCATTATTGAGGAAGTGCTTAGGGGTATTTTGGATTCTATTTTCCCTGCTGAGCGGGATCCTGTTACAACGGACGATACAAATGCTGCCAATGATGTTTCTGCGTCGGATACCGAGATGCAGCAGCCATTTATTGATGGTTTTGGCGTCCTTGATACAGGCTTTGTGACAGACCCTTCCGCACTAGACCGGGATTCGGTTTCAGCGGTTCGTACAGCAAACCCACTATATGGACAGCATTTTGGATTTGATATGACGCGCAGCAGTGTACAGAGTGGTTCCATGAAGATATGGCGTGGCGGGTTCCAGCAAAGCATTGACGCTGTTATTAACGGGGAAGTCCGCTCTGTTGGCATTCCCCGAATTAGTATGGTTGAGCTGGGCCAAAACTTGTACCATGTTTCACCGTTTGGGAAGGTACTCAATTCTGAAATCAAAAATCCGAAAGCAGAACTGCCCATCGGGAGTACCATTGAACGTCTGGATATCTCTACAGGGTATCGCCGAGAAGTGTTTGAGGCACAGGCTGCTGAGCAGGGATGTACGGTCGATGAATTGAAGGCGCGATATACGACAGAGGTACAGGAGGCCTTTATTTCCAGGGTCGAAATCGGACTAGAGTCTCATGCGGAGTATTTGAAAGAAACAGCGTTGCCGGAGATAGAACGCCTGCATAACAATCTCTCTGGCGACCGCTTTGTGCTGGATTCCAGAGAATCTGTAATAAAGGCAGAGATAGAGCGTATCCCGGCTGATACAGCAGATCCAGAACTGATTGAAAAAAGGCAGGCATTAGAGGAAAGATTGGAAAAAGTATCTGAATACAAGGCAGAGATCGAACAGGGAATCAGCCGGCTGGAAGACCGGGAATCTCGTCTACAGTCTACTTTGGAGCGGTATGCGGATTGCAAAGAAGCTTTGGCTTTACCAGGGACTGATGTTGAAATCCGGTATATGATGGTGTCCAATCTTGAAAAAGACGCTTCCGGACGTACAGAAATCACAGAGTATATCCCAAAAGATGTTGACAGCAAGCTGCAGGAGTTTATTGCTGTTGAAAAAGACGAGTTTACTGCAGACATCGAACGCTATAATAAAGATAATCCCGATGAACCACTGCTTGAAAAAGACGGACATGTATATAACCGTTTTGGAATTTCTGAAAACGGTGATTTTGACAGAGAAATGTGTACAGACACTGAAAAACCAACATTTGAAAACGTAGAAGACCAAAAAGAATATATTACAGAGCATGCTGCAGATGGTTTTTCCGACTTTAAGGAATACATTGAAAAAAATGAAGAAACGGTCGATAGAATAGAAACTCCTGAAAATGATGATTTTGAATCCAATAGGGAACAAATGGTAGAACAGGAAAAAGTTTTTGAAGGAAACGAAAAATCCGACCCTATTGTTTCTAACGAACAACAACCGTTGGATACGCCAGTTGGGGCAGAAGAGATAGGGCAAGATGTTATAGACCAGAACGAAATAAAAGAGGCAGCGGATAAGGCACAAATAGAAGTCAAAGAAAATATTGAAGCCAGGCGGGAACGTGAAGAAGGCAGTTATGACGGCGATATCGAGGAGATTGCAAAAGAAGAGGAAAAGGTGGAGGCAGAGAACGCTGATACAATCGATAAAGAACCTCCCACTTTACAGATTGACCCTATAGAAGCTGCCACAGCTCCGGAAACCGCTGCTGATTTCAATAAACCAGAGGAGAAAGACGAAGAAAGTGAAAGGGAAAATATTGAGAAGGAAAAGAAAGAGGAAGAGGTTTACGATGATATCATGAGTGGTTTTCGTGAATATCTGGAAAACGATACCTATTCCTTTGGCGGAGACCTGGTTCCTGTCATTGAAAATGTAGATACACAGGTTACTGATCAAATGATGGGCAATGCTTTGCGCGACTTGTACCTGGAGACGGATATGTCCCAGAATGACAGGCTGTTTGCCCTTACGTCAGAGGTCGCCACATTCAGCGATCAAGGCGTCATGCCGGTAATAGAGGGGTTAATAACCGGATTGCGGGAAGGTGGGTTGAGCGATAGTGATATAGCCCAAACCATTGTTGATATGGAACCATATATCCTCCAGGCCATGGATGATGTTATTAGTATTACAGCTGACGATGTTGAGAAAAGGACCATTCAGATTGGAGAAGATATTTGGACAATCACACCGAACTCCATTACCAACGATATAACTGGATTGGGAGAAGATCCTAATAACTTAGTGGATTTGATTGTAAGCTCCGTAAATGATGTCTATGGGCCAGAAGTGGGCGATACAGCAGCAGAGCAGGCTGTTGGAAAACTGGAAACTGGTATGGACGCAAACAATATTGACTTCCTTGATGAATTTTTCAATAATAGCCTTCAGAGTACGCTGCATCAAATGATAACGAACTTGATTCCTGAAGAAGTGCGGGACGATTTTGTAACTACCGACCAAGCGGAAGATGCCGTGAATGATGTAGACTCCCTTGTAGAGCAGGAACAATACGATGATATTGACCTGCCTGTTACCCCGGCGGACGATATTGATTCTTTTCTTATGGATTTTTAGTGGCACACCTTTTGTATGTCTGTGTTTTACACTGTGTATGTCATCAATGAAAGAGGTTTTTCTTATTGGTGAGAGGCATAAAGAAATGCTGCGAGCCAATGAATGCCGTTTGTACCTAAACAGTACAAGCGGCATTTCTTGTAGTGTTCCGAAATCAGCAAACATCATTAAATTGTTCAAACGATATGCCGAAATCGGAACATAAAAATCAAAAACAAAGAATACCGCCTGCATCTAATTGATACAGACGGCGTTTGGGGTCGGTATTATTCATTTTCAGTTTCAGAAAACACAATATCAAGCATTTTTCTTGGAGTAACAATAAAGGTTTCGATTGGGAAATGCTTAATGTTTCCGGTAATCAAATATGCCTCCTCTGTCTTACGCTCTTCCAGAGCCACTTCATAGAACACTCTGTCCTTGGGATCGGGGAAAACAATGTCAAGCGTTTCAGCTTCAACGCTGATTCCTCTGTTTTCAAAATTTTCAAGAACAGCGTCTACGATTTCTTCGGTTAGATGAAATTTCGGACGAGAGAGTACCTCGCGGTATTCCTTCAGAATTTCTGAATTATACACCGGAACGATAGGACCTTCAAAAACAAGTTCCATTACATTTCCGGGAACAGAATTCCATTTGAGCATTGCCGACACGAGTACATTGGTATCAATGACAGCGTAATATTTCATGTCGGCACCTACTTTCTTGCTTCAGCAATCTCCGCATTGATTTCATCAAGTGTCATATCAGAAAGACCGTTTTCAGCGGCAATTCTGCTTGCAGCTTTCATTGCTTTAACTGCTTTATTTTCGGACAAATCGTTAAGGCTCATTGTGAATGGAATACCATTTTCCTGAACGAGTCTTGAAATGCACATTCTCATATAAGTAGGCAGATCAATGCCCAGTTTTTCGCAAATGCTGATTGCCTTGATTCGTGTAGATTCTTCTGTACGAAATTGAACTAATGAATTTGCCATAATAATATCTCCTTTCCTTGGCTAATATTATTATACCCGAAACTGTCATCAAATGCAATCATCTGATGGCGAAATTCATGCTTTTTTCAAAAATGCTACTTAAGTATTTACTCTTGGAGTCAAGTATCTCACATATTGAATGCGTAAGCCTAATTGACGAAAGGAGTGGATATGCGGTGAAGATTGAACAGGTACGAATAACCAATTTCAAAAAAGCTGCTGATTTTGAGTTTCGTCCCGAAAAAGTAAACATATTTCTTGGGCCTAACGGCACGGGGAAAAGCAGTATTCTGCAGGCTCTCCGCTATGGTCTTACAGGAATCAGCCCGCAAGACCCCATTGGTGAGGGTGCAGACCAGGCGACCGTTGAAATGGTTTTTCCGGACATTGGAACATTAACAAGGTTTATGCAATCCGGACGAAACGAAGTGAAGCTCAATGGAAAGACTACTACTCAGAAAAGCATTAATGCACTGTTTTCTAACCGGACAGGAACTTCTGCTGAAACAGCAGGTTTACTGACGTCGGCCGAAACTCTTGCCAGCCTTAGCAGCGGAGAATTGTCTTCTTACTTTCTTGAGAATAACCTGTTAAGTGTTGAAGTAACATTTGACCTGTTAAACAGCTTTTGCAACTTGTCAGATGATGGAAGAAAGGAACTGCGGCAGGAATTTGGAAATGGCACAATTCAGATGTCTGATATCGACAAGGTATGGAATGAAGTAAAAGCACGCAGAAAAATTCTGAAGCAGGAAGTAAAGGAGGCGGAGATCCGTTCTAAAAACAAAGGCAGTGAGATAAAAGATTCCGCAGAGGGTGTCGATAAACAGCTGAATCTCGTTTTGAAAAAGCATGCGGAACTTCAGACGCTGTATAAATCCTATGAGCAAATAATGCAGCAAAGGCAAAGAACATTGGCAGAGATAGAAGAAAAAAAGGGACAGCTTGGTACTTTGATTTCTCTTCCACAGGAATCCGAATTGGAGCGTTATGACGCAGAAATAAGCAGAATTGAAAAAGAATTGGTGAATTTAAAGGGCGTTCTCGGAACGATTCACGAAACGGGTATCAGACTGAGCAAGATACTGAAGGAATTGGAGACATCAACCTGCCCAATTTCTTCAAATTTAATTTGCACTACAGATAAATCTCCCATTCGTGCAGAATTGAACGATTCTATTTCCAAGGCAAGGAGTGAATATATAAAACAACGTGCTCGAATTGTAGCATTGGAAAAGAAACGCAGCGAGTTGAAGAACCAGCGTGAGGTATTGTACAAAAAGGTTGCGGAGTACCGCAATCAGGAATTGCTACAAAAACAAATCCAATACTTGCAGCAAAACTTGCCGGAGGAGCCGCAGAGACCGTCTGAACAGGAGATACAGCAGGTGTCTGAACAGGTAGAAGTACTCACACAAAAACAGGCGATGATAGTCCAAAACCTAATTGCTGCTGAATACGGTGATTTATTCAAGGAAAAGTCCAAAGAACTGTCTATCTGTGAAGAGATTATTCGTGAATTGGACCCCCGCAAAGGCATACGGCAAAAGGTTTTGGAGCAGAGTCTAAAGCCACTGGAGGAGTATTTTAACAATGAACTCAAACGTCTTTTGCCGGGATATCAAGTAAAACTTGACTGCAGCAATGGCTTTTTTATCAGGATATCAAACGGGAAAAGAGAATTTGACGCAACAAAATCGGCCTCGTCTGGTGAACAGAGTAGGATATGGTTTGTTCTTATGGATTTAATCAATGCGTTGTCGCCTTATCGTGTCCTAATTTACGACAATACAGACAGCATGGATGCTCCATCACTTTCCCGGCTGCTGGATATGCTGGCTTCTGAAGAGGTGCAAAACCGGTACGACCACATTTTTATCTCAATGATAGACTACGACGAAGTAGTTGGCAAACTGGAAAACATGCCAGGGATTTCAGTTATTCGAACAGGAATATCAAACTGTAGTCAACTTGCAGCATAAGTGAGGGCGTGTATTGTAGTTTCCTGCAATACACGCTCTCACTTTTTCTTTAAGACAAGACGCGAATGAAAATAAGGTCAATGTCTTTCATCTTTATTGTGAAGGATGAAGCAAGGAAACTCATCCAAAAACAATAAGGAGGCAAAAACATATGTCTAACAACACGCAGGAACGGAGTTATAAAAGACCCCAAATCAATGAAAACCACGTACAGCTGACAGGAACGGCGATTCATCTTTTCCACGTACCAGGAACTGAGACCGTTGTATTAACGGTGGCTACTTCAGGCGGAGGCGCCAGAAGCAACTACCCGAAAGTCACATGGTATGGGGAACTGGCAAGAGAAGTGGAGGAAACCGTATCAGTAGGCGACCGAGTATCTATCATTGCCACGGTACAGACCAAGCGGTTTGAAAGGGACGGCGAAAAGCCCATCTACCGGCAGAATATCGTTGGACAGGGAATTACCCAGGCCATGAAAAAGATCGAATCCACGTTTGGGCTGGACGTTGACCAGGGAGAATTTGTGGACGATGAAAATGAAATCAGGCTCGGTGGGACGGCGCTTCATATTTTCAAAGTCCCTTACCGCGACATCGTCATTGTAACGGTCCGAACGTTCACAAACGGGCATGTCAATATGCCAAAGGTTACCCTTTTTGGCAGAAATGCTGAATATGCGCTTCAGAACCTCAATGAAGGCGACGCTGTATGCGCGATTGGTTACGCATACACCAATAGGGTAGATAAGCCGGAAGGTTCTGTTGAATATTACGATGGAATTACCGGAACCAGCATTGCTTTGGCACCCATGGACGAATAGTACCCTTTTTTCCGAAAAAAAGAGATAGCGGTTGCTGGCAGCCGCTATCTCTTTTAATATCTGTCATATTTAATGTGACAGTTTAAAGACGGGTGGAGGAATAGTAAGATGCAAATGAAGTATGCAATAAGGTTGAAAAAACAAAAGAGTAGAAAGAACAGAAAAAAGATTGATATCCTATTGGAGTCCATAAAACAACTAATGCCACAAGAGCCAAGATCTTATGACATTAACGACGATCCAGGTTTTTGGCAAAAAGAGGATAAAATTTTATGTCCGAGTAATATTGAGTGTGAAGTTATAGCGGAATTTTTTCGAGATATGTTAACCGAATTCGATTGCATGGAGGTATTCACTGGTCAAGACGCTGAAACAGGATTTTTTTTTATTAAATTCAAATGATTCCTTTTATGTTGGAAATGGAGGAATATAACATGACGTTCAACGAATTATGTGCTGACTTCAGTAGGCGAAAACCTTGCGGAGAGATGGTATGGATACCTTTTGTTACCTTGGAGTGGATCCACGGGAGTTCTTCAAGCAATGATCTGCTACGGAAATATCTGCATGACCATCAGATTCCATATCTTAACTCATATGGCCGTGTTTGGTTTCTGATAGATAATCAGTGGACGTGTACAGAAGTGATATATGACAGAAAAACGAATCTGGTTCATTTCAGTCGATGCATATCAGAGAATAAGACGATAAGGGGTAATATAAATGGTGATCAATAAAAAAAGAAATAAAAGAGAAGTCTTAAGTACAAAGTTTCGTCATCCGGCATGGTTTCAGGGAGCATATCTTACTAAAAAACAGGCGTTGGAATACTTTGCTTGTTCATCTGATTTTTACATAAAGCCGAAAAGAGGGAAGGCGAGCGATCCAAGTGCAGAAGATTACGTACTGTTTGGTGCGGAGGACGGTAGAACCTATCGTCTATTGCCTGAAGAAAGAGAATATTTCCTTCGGCGCAAAGCATTCTGGTTAGACTTTTTTAAAACGCATGACTGGGAAGAAAAAAACACTGTTTCAGAATATGCAGATTTCCTAGCGGCATTAAATACTGGGACGAAAAACAAAAATGAGGAGAAAGATGATGCAAAAAGTTTGGGGTAGTATAGGAATGGAGTTTTTATTAACTGAGGAAGATTATGCGCTTCTCTGTGATGCCGAGGTTCACGATGAGGTGAAGGGAGAGATTATCTGCAAAGCTATTCACACGGGGAAGGGCATTACGGCAGGACCAAGTTGCTTTCCTAACATAATAAAAACCGGCCCTTCCGAAAATGATCTCAGCAATATGTCAGAAGGCCTAAAGTTTATTATCCGCAATAAAGACAAAGAGGAACCTGTCGGCTCACCGGTTTTAAAGCGTCCGTACAGAAGAACAGAAATTATTCGTAATTGTACATTAGATGGCAGGATATCTGGCGTTATTCAGGTTGAATTGTCGGAGTTTCTGTGTGGCGACATGGAAAATTTTCTGGATATGATTTCTGAACGGTTAGTGGGAACAGTATTATTGAGTGATATCACATATTCAATCGTTGGAAATTGTAACAACACGATAGCGCTTTTAGTAAGCGGAATATGCGATTCTGTAGATCTGGACGTTTCAGAGATTGACGAGCTTGAAAATGAGCCTTTAGAAGAGTCGTTCTTTTTTATCTCAAGCATCAACGGATATGGGATTGTCTATCACGCAGAGCAAGTTGAAAGAGATTATAGGGTGCGATGGGGAAATGGGGATAATTTTGAAACCTGGTACTCCAAAACAGAACTGATCCGAAATATTAGAAAGAAAAGTTTTATTGTATGCGATAAAGATGGCAATAGGAAATGAATTCTAAAATAGAAAATGGGAGCGTCCACATAAATGGACGCCCCATTTTTATATAGCGAAACATCTGGCAATCAAGGCTTTTAATTCTCTTCCGTACAGAAAGGCTGACATTGTCTGTGAAATTCAATGTCTTTAATAAACTGCATATTGGTTTTGAGTGCTAAAAGTGAAGAAAGGAGGGGAAGAGATGAAAAACAATATGCACAATGGTGTCACGGATGAGGAACTAAAAGAAATGCAGTCCGTAGATATTATGACGGTTGATATAAATTCTCTGGCAGACATTAATGACGTTGTATTAAATCCAGATTTACCAAAAGAAGAACGAGCAAAAGAGTTTATCAGACAAATCAAGAATCCATTTTGTTATCGTGACGGTGATGTGATTGTGAAAATCAGTTTTTCAGATAATAATGTAACGCTTGAAGAACGGTTGGAAGACTATTTTTCCATGTGTTGATTTGCAAAAAGTGACGTGCGAGTTTTTTGATTGATTTTTTTGAAAGCCTGCATTATATTAAAGTAGAACTATAATTGAAATAGAAGCCCACCGAATTATTCCACGCCGCTGACGAGGAATTAATTTGGAGGGCTTTTTTTATGCAATTTTCAAAGCAGAAAAAAATATATCAGGCGTATGGATATGTACGCCTTTCACAGGATGATGAAGACAAAATACAGGAAAGCGATAGTATCAGCAATCAGAAATTGTTGATAAAGGAATATGCTGCTAAACATAAAGACATTCGTCTGATGGGATTTAAAGTAGATGATGGTTGCACTGGTGTTACATTTGACCGAAAAGGATTTAATGAGCTCATGGAGATTGTTCGTGCAGGCAAATGCGATTGTATCCTCGTAAAGGATCTATCACGTTTCGGTCGAAATTATATTGAAAGTGGTAGATATATTGAACGTATCTTTCCAATGCTAGGCGTACGCTTCATTGCTATCAACGATCTATTTGATTCTTTGTCTAGCAACAGCCTTGCCGACAGTATGACTGTACCGTTTAAAAATCTAATCAATGACCTGTACAGCAAGGACATTTCTGTGAAAGTTCGAAGTCACTTTGAGGTACGGCGTCAAAAAGGTGATTTTGTAGGTCCTCATATTCCTTATGGGTATAAAAGGGATGAGAAAGACAGAGGACATTTTGTTGTTGACGACCAGCCTGCAGAGGTCGTTAAGAAAATTTTTCGTATGAGACTGGAGGGTTTCAGCCAACAGGCGATTGCAGAACAGTTGAACGCTCTTGGAGAGCCATCTCCTCTTGAGTACAAAAAGCTAAAGGGATTCAAATATTGCTCAGGTTTTAAAGCTCGGGATAAATCACTTTGGTCGGCTCAAACAATTGGCCGTATTCTGAAAAACGAAGTCTACATTGGAACAATGGTACAAAAAAAGGTTACAACGATTAACTATAAAGTTCGTAAACCTGTTTATTTGCCCGCAGAACAGCAGATTCGTGTACAGAATACCCATGAACCTATTATCGATGAACGTACATTTGCGCTTGTGCAGCAGCTTTTGAAAGGAAAACAAAAGTGTATAGGAGCTGATGACCGAGCAACATATTTGTTTTCAGGACTCCTTATTTGTGGGCAATGTGGTTCAAAAATGGATGGGCAAACTTTTCCTTACAAAGATAAGAAGCATGTATATTATCTGTGTCGGCATTGTCAAAAAGAAAAGCACAGCAATCGGATAAAACAGGAGAAGCTTTATGACTTAGTTTTACATGCTTTACAGAGCCATATATACAGCGTTGCGGAGATCGAAAGAGTAGTCAAAAAACTTGGAGAAATTCCGTTTCAAAAAAATGAAATAAAACGGGTAAAGATTCAACTTGAGCAAAAAAGACAGGAATTGCAAAAGTATACAAGGTGGAGACAGTCATTACATGAAGATTACACGAGTGGGAGACTAAGTAAAGAGGAAATGCAGGACTATTATCAAGGTTATAAAATGCGCTGTGAAGAGGCCGAGGCATCTATTCAGCAATTAGAACGAAAAATGGAAGAAATTGTATGTGCAAAATCCACGGATAATACATGGATAAAAGATTTTATGCAGTACAAAAATATTCAGGAATTGTCACGACGTATTTTGGTAAACACTGTGTCCTCTATAAAGGTCATTGATAAAGCTCATATCTGTTTGGGTTTTAACTTTCAGCAACAATTCGAGGAAATGCACAACAGGGTTCGCAGCGTCTTACAAGATAACCATACTCAACTAATGGAAGGAGTTAAGCAGTAATGGAAATGAAACATTCGGAAAATATTATCTGGAATACAGGTTTATATGTTCGCCTGTCTGCTGAGGATGAGCGCAAAAAGGCAAGTGGAAGTGTTGAAACACAAAAAGAATTGCTGTTGAATTATATACAGGACAAACCGGATATGCTGCTCTATTCAATTTATGTTGATGTGGATAAAACAGGAGCGAATTTTGAACGTCCAGAATTTCAAAGAATGATGAGTGACGTTAAAGCAGGAGCAGTAACCTGCATTGTTGTGAAGGACTTATCAAGGTTCGGACGTAATTTCTTGGATAGTTCGGATTATATTGAACAGATTTTTCCGCTTTTAGGGGTTAGATTTATTTCTGTGAACGACAACTTTGATAGTATTAATTATGATAATAATCCGAACATGAGTGTAGCGCTGAAGAATCTGATGAACGATATTTTGATAAAGGATTTGTCTAGGCGAATAAAAAGTTCATTGTTTACCGTAATGAAGGAAGGATACTTTAGAGGGGGAACTCCGCCATATGGTTATATATCCGTTAAAGATGAGGAAGGAAAAGCCAGACTTTATATTGATGTGGAAACAGCTCCTATTGTACGACAAATATTTCAATGGAAAATAGAAGGTAAAGGATATGGAACAATTGCGAGAACACTTAACAAGCAGCATGTGATACCACCCCAAAAAAGGTTGCAACAATTAGGTTTTCGCCTTAACAAAACAGGAGATTCTGATCTTTGGCTTTCATCATCATTGAGACGTATTATCATGAATCCAGTTTACATCGGAAGTATGGTACAACACAAATACGAGGTGACGCAGATATCTTCTAAAAAAATAAAATCAGTAGCCCCGGAAGATTGGATTTGTGTTCCTAATACACATGAGGCTATTGTAACTAAAGAGATGTTTGAGGCGGCAAATGAAACCGTACGTGCTACCATTGCCAAGCAAAAGAGTAGAAATCAATGGAGCAAGGTGCGTGAAAAAACTCCAAATGTGTTGAAGGGGCTGGTTTATTGCAAGGATTGTGGAAGAAAAATGCAACGAAAATCAGAGGTGTCAAAAGACAAAACACATTATATTTACCACTTCTCATGTATGCAATATATGCGGGCAGGTAGTTGTACTCCTCACAGAATATCCGAAAAAATTATTCTAAAAGCGATTAAAGATGCGTTATCCGTTCATATTCACTTAATCCAACTGGCGAAGAGAAAGCTGGAAAAGAATGCAAAAGCCATCGAAGAACAGGAACAGGAGAAGAAAGCCAAATTGACAAAACTAAAAAGAAAGATTTCTACGCTGAAAACCTCTAAAAGAGACCTATATGAAAAGCTTTTGGAAGGGGATATATCTGAACAGGATTACCTGCTTCGAAAAAACAAAATAGAAGACGATATAAACCACCTTGAACAAGAAATGACTGCATCATTATCAGAGCAAGAAGAAGAGAGCGCTCTTAGCGAAAAAGACAGAGAGTGGATTCATTTTGTAGAAAACCTTAAACGAAAGAGAAACTTAACACGTGAGCAACTCAGTAGCCTGGTCGAAAAAATTATAGTAGACGATAATAAGCACATTGAAATCGTGTTTTCATATTCATCGCCATTTTTAAGCAGCATCACAGAGGGAGGAATAGATGATGAAAGATAACTCTTTATTATATATTGCAAAATATATGAGATTGTCTATGGAGGATGAATTAGAGGGAGAAAGTTACAGCATAACAAACCAACGTCTGTTAATCAATTCCCATTTACAAAAAATTGGGTTGGGAACTAATCCGTGCATAGAATATATCGATGACGGTAATACAGGTACAAATTTTGAACGGCAAGGCTTTCAGGACATGATGAACGATATTAAAAAGGGAAAAATACATATCGTAATTGTTAAGGACTTCTCACGGCTTGGAAGAGATTATATTGAAACCGGAAACTTAATTGAACAAGTATTTCCGTTCTTGGGAATACGATTGATAGTAATTAACGATCAATACGACAGCGAGACAATTTCAAATGAGGGTAGCAATATTGATGTCCAATTAAAAAATATGGCAAATTATTTTTATAGTCAAGATGTATCCCGTAAGATTATTTCTGCAAACCAAACATTGATGAAGCAAGGAAAAAAATTTTTTGGCTTAAGGGTAAGTTATGGATATTATATTTCCCCTGAAGACAAAAGAATGGTTCTTGTAGATACAGAAGCAGCTGAAGTCGTGAAAAGGATATACCGTCTCTTTTTAGAGGGTACCCCTATTAGAAACATTGCTACACAGTTAAATTCTGAGGGCTGTCTTTCGCCAGGTGCTTATAAGCTTTCTAAAAATCCTGGAAAAACAATGGGATATACAAAAAAAGGAGGACCTTTATATTGGAACCATGATAATATACGTACAATATTGAGAGATGAAACCTATACAGGAGTTTATTTAGCTGGTAGGCGCAAAGTTCCAAGTGTAGGTGCAAGTCGGACTGTAAGATTGCCAGCTGAACAGTGGATTCGAGTTGAAGACAATCATGAACCGATTATAGATAAATCGACATTCGAACAGGTTCAAAACAGATTAAATTTGTATCGGCGCACTCATGATAAGAAAGATGAAAAAACACGCCCATTGGGAGGTAAGGTTAGGTGTGCCGTATGCAAGAGAGCGTTAAAAGTCACCGGTTGGAACAAATATTATTATTGCCTTACACCCCATTATATCAAAACTGAAATGTGCTCTCACGACCATGTACCAGTTGAAAAAATGGAGAATTTGGTTCTTCATGCCATCAATTCTTTAATAGCCTGTTGTACTGATGGAGAAAAATTTGAAAAAATAGTAGGGGGCATAAAGTTTCAGTTGAAAGAATGCGCAGCTAAATTACAGCGGCTCCAGAGGCAAGAGAACAGATTAAAAATTAAAATCAAAACAACATATGAACAATGGAAAGAAGGTGAGGTCACTCAGGAAGCCTACCTCAGCAAAAAAGCTGATTTGAATAAAAGATTAAGTGAGACGTTAGATGAAATAAAAACATCGAGAGATGTGCTGAATGATTTAGAGGCGAAACAGGCGCAATCACTTACTTTAAAAAAATCGGCACAAAAGTATGAAGGAATAACAACGTTAACAACTGAAATCGTACAAGCTTTCATTGAAGAGATTATATTTTACGATGCCGAGCACATTGAAATTAAATGGAATTTTGGAATTCTCCCCAACGGCATTTTAGATGAAAGTATCGGTTAGAAGTAGGCCGCTTTCTACATGAAAGAGATTTTTATCATCAAAAGCAGCATGGGTTAAAAACCATGCTGCTTTTTGGCGCGCTATAATTTTTAATTTTCAGGTAATGATTTATTGAAGAATGTATTGAAATAATCGCTTCTTTTTGCTATACTAATATAATGTATATTTGCGCTATTCGTGAGATGGATGTATATTTATACATTGGAATGAGAGGGAATTTTGAAAAAAATTTCTTATTTACCTTGACACAACCGGGATACTTAGCCGCGATGCTTTCGGGTCTGTTAGCCGGGAAGAACGCGGTTCGGCGCTGCCAGGGCAGAGAAACGCTGGTTCTTCCGAGAGAAACCATGATGGGTGCCTTAAGCCACTATATCAGTGACGAATCGGTTAAGGATTTCCAGCCGATGGGGGCTAATTTTGGAATTTTGCCGCCGCTTCAGGAACCTATCCGGGATAAGCGCCGGCGGTACGGCGCCTTGGCTGAGAGATCGCTCGAGCGTATCGAGAAAATCATAAATAGCGGAGTATAGGCCACAAAGAAAGGTGGGAAAGCGGGAACCGCTGTTCAAGCTTTTTGCAGAGCGGAAGGAGCGGTGCTGCGAGGATATGAAAATTATTGTTGACGCGTTTGGAGGAGACAACGCCCCTTTGGAGATTTTAAAGGGATGCGCCCAGGCGGTTGTCGAATATGATCTGGACGTTATACTTACCGGCAGGGAAGCGGAGATCCGCCGGGTCGCTGAGGAAAACGAGATTTCTCTGAACAGAATGGAGCTCGTGGATACCCCGGATATCATTACCATGGAAGACCACGCCGGGGATATTATGAAATCAAAATCTCAAAGTTCTATGGCGGAGGGCCTGCGGCAGCTCGCCGCAGGAAACGGAGACGCTTTCATTTCCGCGGGCAACAGCGGCGCCCTGGTGGTGGGCTCTACCTTAATCGTAAAAAGGATTCCCAAGATTAAGCGTCCGGCGTTTGCGCCGATCATGCCAAAAAATGAAGGCTTTTTCATGCTGATCGACGGCGGGGCGAACGTGGAGTCGAAGCCGGAAATGCTCCAGCAATTCGGTGTGATGGGGTCGATTTATATGGAAAAGGTCATGGGGGTAAAAAATCCCCGGGTCGGTCTTGCCAACATAGGCACCGAGGATCATAAGGGCGGAGAACTGCAGCACCAGGCGTTTCAGCTTTTAAAGCAGACCAGCGTGAATTTTATCGGGAACATCGAAGCCCGGGATATTCCCGAGGACGCGGCGGACGTGGTGGTATGTGATGGATTTACCGGCAACGTGATTTTGAAGCTTTATGAAGGCGTGGCCATGACGCTGATGAACAAAATCAAGGGTATTTTGACCAAGAATCTAAAGACGAAAATCGCGGCGGGCATGATTTACAGCGACATGAAGGAGCTAAAAAAGGCTATGGATTATAACGAATACGGCGGCGCGCCGATTATGGGCATAGCCAAGCCGGTATTTAAAGCCCATGGCAGCGCGAAAGCGAAAACCTTTAAAAACGCCCTCCGTTTAACGGCAGCTTATGTAAAGGGCGGCGTGGTGGAGGAGATTAACGAGTCGCTGCAATCGCTGAAGGGAATGGATAGCAATGAGTAAGCAGGAAAACACAAAAGTATCGGGCTGGGACTTCCGGCGGCTGGAAGAGAATTTAGGTTACGCCTTTCAGAATCCGAAGCTGCTGAAACCCGCCCTGACCCACTCCTCCTATGCCAACGAGGCTCATAATGGCACCCGCAGCAACGAGCGGTTGGAATTTCTGGGGGACGCGGTTTTAAGTATCGTGGTGTCCGATTATATTTTCCGCAACTGCCCCCATCTGCCGGAAGGCGAGTTGACCAAAATGCGGGCTTCCCTGGTGTGCGAGAAATCCCTCCAGCGCTTTTCCAGAGTTCTGGAAATCGGGAGCTTCCTCCGGCTCAGCCGGGGCGAGCAAAATTCCGGCGGAGCGGAGCGGTCCTCTATTTTGGCCGATGCCTTTGAGGCGGTGCTGGCGGCGATTTATTTAGACGGCGGCATGGAAAAGGCCAGGGAGTTCGTCTTGCGCTTTACCATCCCGGAAATGGAAAATCCCAAGCCCAAGGCCTTTAAGGATTATAAAACGGCTTTGCAGGAGATCGTCCAGCAAAATCCGGAGGAAAAGCTTAACTATGTGCTGGTGGGGGAAAGCGGTCCGGATCATAATAAGCATTTTGTTGTTGAGGTTCATTTGAACAGCAATGTCATCGGGAAAGGCGGAGGCAGAAGCAAAAAGGAAGCTGAACAACAGGCTGCTCGGGAAGCATTGGAGCTGATGGGCTATTAAACACAGCAATGTGGCGTTTTTTATTCCCCATGTGGGCTGCCCTCATCAGTGCAGCTTCTGCGATCAGAAAAGCATCACCGGTGTGAGTAGGCGGGTTGAGCCTGGCGAGGTCGCCGCTGTTCTAGAGGATGCGCGGCAGGCGCTGAGGGGAAAGAAAAAAGCGTCTGAAATCGCTTTTTTCGGCGGCAGCTTTACCGCGGTGCCTCCGGCCTATCAGGAGTCGCTTTTGAAAGCCGCCTACCCCTTCGTAAAGCGAGGGGATTTTTCCGGTATTCGGATTTCCACCAGGCCGGATGCTATCGACCCTACGGCTTTAGAGCGGCTGAAACAGTATGGAGTGAAAAGTATCGAACTGGGCGCCCAGAGCATGGACGACAGGGTGCTGGTTCTCAACCAGCGGGGACATACCGCCCAAGACGTGGTCAACGCCTCCCGGATGATTCGGGAATATGGATTTTCGTTAGGGCTTCAGATGATGACGGGCCTTTATGGCAGTTCTCCGGAATCCGATTGGCAAACCGGAAAAAAATTAGTCTTATGCAAGCCTGATTGCGTCAGAATTTATCCTACTGTGGTGCTGAAGGGTACCAAGCTGGGGGAATACTATGAGGCCGGCCTTTACAGCCCGCCTGACGTGGAACAGTCTATTCCCTTATGCGCCGGATTGCTGCGCCTGTTCCGGCAGAATAAAATCGATGTAATCCGCCTGGGGCTTCACGACGCCTTAGAGCTGAAGCGGAACCTATTAGCTGGAGCTTATCACCCGGCGTTCCGGGAAAAATGCCAGTCCTATTTGTTTTATAAGGACATTTTAGCCCGCGTTTGCGCTATGGGAAAGAAGCCGTCTGCCATTGAAATTTTGGGCAACCCAAGGGAGATTTCCCAGATTGTGGGACAAAAGCGGGAGAACATACAGAAGCTGAGGGAACTGGGGATCGACGCCCGGGCGGTGCCGGACCCGTCGATTCCTTCGGGAGAAATAGAAGTTAAGTGCAGGTGAGATCGTGCTATTAAAATCACTAAAGCTGCAAGGCTTTAAAACCTTTCCGGATCAGACTAAGCTTTCCTTTGGACCGGGAATCACCGCCGTGGTAGGACCTAATGGCAGCGGAAAGAGCAATATCAGCGACGCCATCCGCTGGGTTTTGGGAGAGCAGTCCTGCAAAACCCTGCGCTGCTCCAGAATGGAAGATGTTATTTTCAACGGCACTCCAGCGAGAAAATCCCAGGGTTACGCCCAGGTGACCCTTACCATCGACAATAGGGACAGAAGGCTTCCCTTTGGGGAGGATGAGGTGGCCATCACCCGCCGGTACTACCGTTCCGGAGACAGCGAGTATTTGATTAACAAAGCGGTTGTACGGCTGAAGGATATTCATGAGCTGTTTATGGACACCGGCTTGGGACGGGATGGCTATTCGATTATCGGTCAAGGCAAAATCGACAGCATCGTGGCCTCCCGTTCTGAGGACCGGAGGGAAATCTTCGAGGAGGCCGCTGGAATCTCCAGGTACCGCTACCGCAAGGGGGAAGCGGAGAAAAGGCTGAATCAGACTGAGGAAAACCTGCTCAGGCTGAGAGATATCCTGTCCGAGCTGGAAACCCGGGTAGGCCCCTTGGAGGAGCAGGCGAAAAAGGCCAAGGATTATTTGGCCTACGCAGACGAAAAGCGGGTTTTGGAGATCGGCCTGTGGCTGAATACCCTGGAAAAATCGGGAAAAGTCCTGCGGGAGCAGGAGGATAAAATCCTGGTGGCCAGAAATCAGGATGAGGAGGTTGCGAATCAGATTCAGGAGATTCAGGCCCGGGAGGAAACGATCTTTTTAGAGATGAACTCCCACGCTGCTAAAGTGGATGAGCGCCGGCGGGAAATTCAAAGCCTTCAGGAGATTTCTGGGGAAAAGGAGCACGAAGCCAGCCTGCTGAACAGCGACATTTCCCATAACGAGGAATTGATCTCCCGAGTGGAGGCTCAGATTCAGGAGGCCAGTTCCTCGGCGGATTCCATCGACGCGGAAATTGAGAAGCGCCGGGCGCTGATTTTAGAAAAAAAGAGCCGGGAGGCGGAAGATCAAAAAGCCTTGGCTGCCTGTGAGCAGGAGCTGTTATCCTTGCAGGAGGAAGCGGGAAAATACTTGACAGAGGGAGAGGCCCTCAGCGGGGAAATCGCTTCGCTGACGGAAAAGGCCGGAGAGGCCAAGCTGGCCGGGGTCACGGCGGCCTCATCCATCAGTGAGATCGAAGCCCGCCTTGCCAAGGTGCAGGCGGATATTACCCAGCGGCTCAGCGGCCTGCATCAGACCAATGAAGCGCTCAAGGATTACCAGCAAATGCTGGACGATACCAATGACCGGATCGGCGGCCTTGCCAACACGGTCAAGGGCTATGAGCTCCGCTTGGATTCCAGGCGGGGAAAATTAGCGGACAGCAAAAAGCTTGCCGACCAGCTTTCTCTGGATGCGCAGGAAAAGCTTCGACGGGCGAATTTGCTGAGAGAGCTGGAGAGAAACCTAGAGGGATTTCAAAAAAGCGTAAAAACGGTCATGAAGGAATCCCAGAGGGGAGCCTTGTCCGGTGTCCATGGACCGGTGTCCCGCCTGTTCCAGGTTTCCAGCGAATACGCTGTGGCCATCGAAACCGCATTAGGCGGCGCTATGCAGAATTTGGTGGTGAGCACCGAGCAGGATGCGAAAAGGGCTATCCAACTTTTAAAGCAGCGGGACAGCGGACGGGCTACCTTTCTGCCCTTGTCCACTATTAAAGGAAACGTGCTGAAGGAGCCGGGCCTAGAGGACTGTCTGGGCTTTGTGGGCGTTGCGAGCCGACTTTGCCGGTTTGACGCTCAGTATCAGGGCGTCATCGATTCCTTGCTGGGCAGGGTAGCGGTGGCAGAAAGCCTAGACGACGCTGTGGCCATTGCCAAACAGTTCCACTACCGGTTCCGGATCGTCACCCTGGACGGCCAGGTGGTCAACGCTGGCGGTTCCCTGACCGGAGGCTCGCTGGCCAGAAATTCGGGGCTCTTGAGCCGGGTAGGCGAAATAGAAAAGTATGAAAAGGAAGCGGCCATTCTTCAGGAAAAGCTGAAAAAGGCCCAGGAGGAGTATCATCAGCTGCAGGCGGAGGTTTCCAAAAACGAGGCGGCGCTGTTAGGCGCCCAGGGAGAGCTGTCCTCCGCCCAGGAGGAGCGGATCCGTCTGGAGGCGGAACAGAAGAATCGCCGGGCGGAGCGGGAAAATTTGCAAAGGGCAGTTGAGGACCTGCAAAAGGAACGGGATCAGTCTCAGATACGGCTGAAAGAATTAAGGGCGGCCTTGGAGGCATCCCGCAAGGTTCAGGAGGAAGCGGAACATGAAATTTCCGTAATCGAGGAAAAGCTTTCCCAAATCACCGGAAGCCAGGCGGAGTTCAGCGAAAGGCGGGAAGGAATCTCCCAAAGGATGCAGGAGCTTCGCATGGGACTTTTATCTCTGGAAAAGGATAAATCCTCTTTAGAGGCTGAGATCGCTTCCATGGAAAGCCGCAGGCAGGGGGAGGCCGGAAGGATTACCCAGCTGGAGAAGGAAATTCAGGAGCTTAAACAAAAGAATGGGGAACTGCAAAAGGAGATTGCTCAGTGCCTGACCCAGGCTCAGAAGCTGAAAGAACAAGCCGCCGGAGTGGAGAAGTCCATTGAAGCGTTGAATCAGGAGCGGCTGGAGCTGGAAAAACAGTCCGCCCGTCTGCGGGCGGAGGAACGGGAAAAGCAGTCTCAAAGAGAGCTTACCGGCCGGGAGCTGGCCCGCTTGGAGGAACGGAAAGCCAATCTCCAAAAGGAATATGATGAAATTATCAGCCGCCTGTGGGAAGAATATGAATTGACCCGGAGACAGGCGGAGGAAACCGTCGGCCGGATAGAGGAGCCGGGCAAGGCTCAAAAGCGGCTGAATGAGCTGAAAAGTAAAATTAAAAGCCTGGGCACCGTCAATGTGGCCGCCATCGAGGAATATCAGGAGGTTTCTGAACGGTACCTCTTTATGCAGGAGCAGGTAGGAGACGTGGAGAAATCCCGGGAGGAGCTGCTTAAGCTGATCCGGGATCTGACGCAGAATATGCGTTCCTTGTTTGTTGCCCGGTTTGAGGAAATCAACAATCATTTCGGCGCTACCTTCCAGGAGTTGTTCGGCGGAGGCGGGGCCCAGCTGAAGCTTTCCGCCCCGGCTGACATTTTAAATTCCGGCATCGACATTTATGTCCAGCCTCCAGGAAAAATTGTCAGTCATTTGGAGCTTCTTTCCGGCGGCGAAAAGGCCCTGGTCGCTATCTGTCTCTATTTCTCCATTATGAAGGTCAGCCCGGCGCCGTTTTGCGTGCTGGACGAAATCGAGGCCGCACTGGATGACGTGAATGTCACCCGGTTCGCCTCGTATCTCCGCAGAATGAACGACAATACCCAGTTTATCGTCATCACTCACCGTAGAGGCACTATGGAGGAAGCCGATGTGCTTTACGGCGTCACCATGCAAGATGAGGGTGTTTCGAAGCTTCTTGAGCTGCGGGCATCTGAGATCGAAGCCAAGCTGGGCATGAAAGCGTAACAAAAGGAGGAAGTCCTGTTGGGATTATTCAGTAAAATCAGAGAAGGCTTAAAAAAGACAAGGGACAGCGTAGTGGGACAAATTGACTCTATGCTGAAATCCTTTACGAAAATTGACGACGACCTGTTTGAAGAGCTGGAAGAGCTTTTGGTGATGGGAGACGTGGGCATCAATACGGCTCAGCGCATTTGTGAGGAATTGAAAGCCAGAGTTAAGCGCGACGGCGTAAAAGACCCTGACCAGATCATGGGAATGCTTCGTAACGTGGTAAGGGAAATGCTGGAAGGAGATACCAGCCTCCATTTGGCAACCAAGCCATCCATTATTCTGGTGATCGGGGTCAACGGCGTTGGCAAGACCACCACCATCGGCAAGCTGGGGCAGAAGTTGACGGCTG
>OGQB01000513.1_pt1 | contig 39686 bp, 39 predicted proteins | sample 1553071 | NCBI WGS metagenome assembly OGQB01 (sample SAMEA2580284, study PRJEB22360) | human gut metagenome | biome: human gut; feature: human-associated habitat; material: faeces | place: Denmark | collected 2008/2010
TCCTCTTTTCGCCCATGTGGAAGGTTGGCAGTGGCGCCCGGATATGATCTGGTTTGACAACCTGAATTCCGTGCGTACTGTAAGCTACTATGTACAGCAACTGTATGCTCAAAATAAAGGAACTAATGTGCTTCCGCTTACCATGAACAAGAAAAGTGTGACAGGAGCCGAAGGGCAGAATGGGCTCTTTGCCAGTGCCGTATACGATAAGGACAAGAATGAACTGATTGTAAAGGTTGCCAATACTTCAAATACTGCCCAGTCAATCTCTTTGAACTTTGCCGGATTGAAGAAACAAGACGTATTATCGAATGGCCGCTGCATCAAGCTTCGTTCACTTGATTTGGATAAGGATAATACGCTTGAACAACCTTTCGCCATCACTCCTCAAGAAACTGCGGTGTCTGTTGAAGGTCATGTGTTTACAACCGAGCAGGAACCGAATACTTTTGCTGTTTATAAATTTACAAAGAAATGACGATAAGGTTTGTTAGATAATAGATTTAAGTCTTAATTGTTAATTGAAAAGAAAGGGCGGCTTCCGTAATGGAAACCGCCCTTCTTGATTATTTATATCGGATAATTTCTTATTCCAATCTGCGTGAACCGTCACCGATTACCACGTCATACACTTTCGGGCTTCTGCCGAATTTAGCTTTGAATGCTTCTTTTGTCTTTTCAACGAAGTTGTCATACAATTCGTCTTTAACAAGGTTGATAGTACAACCGCCGAATCCGCCACCCATAACGCGTGAACCGGTTACACCGTATTCTTTAGCGCAGTCGTTCAGGAAGTCGAGTTCTTCACAGCTTACTTCGTACAGCTTGCTCATGCCGTGATGAGTTTCGTACATCTTCTTACCTACAGTTTCGTAATCATCCTTTTCCAATGCCTCGCAAACATCGAGTACACGTTGGATTTCTTCGATTACATATTCTGCACGCATATAGTCTTCAGCGCTGATATCAGCTTTCGCTTCTTCTAGCATAGCCATTGTACAGTCGCGCAGGAATTCTACGTGCGGATGTTTTTTCTGGATAGCGGCAACAGCAGCTTCACAGCTTTGGCGACGCTTGTTATAAGCAGAAGAAGCCAATTCGTGCTTAACCACTGAATCCATCAGAACCAGACGATAACCTTCCGGATGGAATGGGAAATACTGATACTCCAGTGAACGGCAATCCAGACGGATCAAACTACCTGCTTTACCGAATACGGAAGCAAACTGGTCCATAATACCGCAGTTCACACCACAATAGTTATGTTCTGTAGCCTGGCCAACTTTAGCCAATTCGAACTTATCTATCTTGTTTTCACCAAACAGTTCGTTCAGTGCGAAAGCATACGTACTTTCCAAAGCAGCAGAAGAAGACATACCTGCACCCAGAGGCACATCACCTGCGAAAGCAGTATTGAATCCCTTCACATCAACGCCACGTTTAATCATTTCACGGCATACACCGAAAATATATCTTGCCCAGCTGGCGCGTGGAGCATCTTCTTCATTCAAACCAAATTCTACATAATCCTTCAAGTCGATAGAGTAAGCCTTTACTTTGTCAGTACCGTTAGGTTTGATTTCAGCAATCATCCCTTTGTCTACCGCTCCCGGAAAAACGAATCCACCGTTGTAGTCAGTGTGTTCACCGATCAGGTTGATACGGCCCGGAGAAGCATATAAAAATCCAGTAGTTCCGTCAAAGTGTTTAATGAATCGACTTCTTACGTATTCTGTATCCATGATATTTATATTTTAAAGGTGAATAAATTGAATTCTATTCTATTCTATGTGATTATTCCACAGGAATATCCTTATTTACATTCTTGCAACCTACCAAACCGTAGAACAACAGGTAAGCCAGAGCAGCGATAATCAACCAGTAGCTAGCCATATAACCTACAGAGTCAGAGATGCTTTGTTGGATCAACGGCAATACACCACCACCAACAACCATCATCATAAAGATTCCGGAAGCCTGTGCTGTATATTTTCCTAAGCCTTCTACTGCAAGGTTGAAGATACCACCCCACATTACAGAAGTACAAAGACCGCAAAGTACAAGGAACAAGGCGCTTACAGGAACCTGTGCCATCATAAAGCCTTCGCCTACAGTGTAACCCGGCATTGAAACCGTTACATCTTTCGGAGTGAAGATAGCGATCAATACGAAAATGATAGCAGTAGCAGAAACAGCGATCAACTGTGCACGGCTGGAAACCTTACCACTGATAGCACTACTTGCAGTACGCCCCACAAGCATCAGCAACCAATAGATAGCAGCGATAGCACCACCGATAGCAGCACCGTTCATCATGATACCGGCACCTTTATCGCTTGAATCGGCAAGATAGAAGTTCAGTGTACCCGGGATACCAATTTCAATACCTACATAAATAAAGATACCGATTACACCCAGTAAAGTGTGACGGAAGCTCCATGGACTGTGAGAGAATTTTTCTTTCTTCACTCCACCTTTCTGAAGGTGTGGTTCAGGAATAGCAACAAATGAGATAACGATAAATGCAGCAACGAATACACCCATAGCAACGAAGAGCAGAGGAGCAACGTCAGACATAGCAGTACTTGAAGTAACAGTACCGATCAAAGCACCTACGAAAAGCGGAGTCAATGTACCAGACAAAGAATTAAGAGCTCCACCAGTCTGAATCAACTGGTTACCTTTGTTACCACCGCCACCGAGAAGGTTCAACATCGGGTTTACCACTGTGTTAAGCATACAAACGCAGAAACCGCAGATAAATGCACCAAGCAGATAGATTACAAAGTTTAATTTGATAACATACTCACCGAATGCGAATACTTCAGCACCTGCTCCGAATAAGCTGGAAAGATACTGTGTGAACAAACCGAGGAAACCTACTGCCATTGCAATCAAAGCAGTCTTCTTGTAACCGATCTTAACGAGCATGTTACCGGCAGGAATTCCCATAAACAGGTAAGCCAGGAAGTTCATCATATTTCCCATCATACCTAAAGTGTTCGAACCCGCATATTCATTTCTCCAGATTGTTCCGAATGGAGCAGCGAGGTTTGTTACGAAAGAGATCATCGCAAAGATGAAGAACATCGTGATAATTGCGACGAGATTACCGTTCTTTTTTTCTTGTGTCATGGTTCAAAAAAAATGTTAGTTTATAAAATTAGGTTAGTTATTTTTCAAGTCTTATTCTTCTACCGTAAATTTGTAGACAGTGATCTGTTGGTATTCATCACCCGGCAGCAAAGTGGCCGATGGGAAATGCGGTTTGTTCGGAGTATCCGGGAAACACTGTGCTTCAAAGCAGATAGCGCTTCTGGCAGGGAATGTAGCTCCGTGTGCACCTTCAAATCCGTTGAGCCAGTTGCCCGTATAGAGTTGTACACCCGCTTCGGTGGTATATACTTCCATGATACGTCCGCTTTCCGGATCCTTGCAAGTGGCAGCCAGGTCGAGCGAACCGCTTTCCATCTTGTTCAGTACATAACAGTGGTCATATCCTGCACCGAAAATCAGTTGCTGGAATTTGTCGTCGATACGTTCGCCTACAGTGTGTGGAGCACGGAAATCCATCGGAGTACCCTCTACTTTGGCAATTTCACCGGTAGGGATGGAAACTTCGTCGATAGGCGTATAGAAATCAGCGTTGATCGTAACGATGTGGTTGTTAACGGTAGGAGTAGGGTTGGAAATACCGGCGAGGTTGAAGAAACCGTGGTTAGTCAAGTTAACGACTGTAGCTTTGTCGGTGGTAGCGCGGTATTCGATAGTCAGTGCATTTACTTCATTTTCCAGGCGGTAAGTCATTTCCACTTCCAGATTGCCGGGGAATCCCTCTTCACCGTCAGCAGAAACATAGTTGAATTGCACTGTGCTCTCATCAATCTGGACAGCATCCCAAACACGGGCGTGGAAACCGGTAGGTCCACCATGCAGAGAGTTAGGTCCGTTGTTAATCGTGAGTTCATGTTCTTCGCCGAACAAGGTGAATTTTCCTTTCGCGATACGGTTGCCGTAGCGTCCGATAGTAGTGCTTAGGAAAGGTTCCGGGCTGTTGATGACGTGGTCGATGCTGTCGTGTCCGAGGATTACATTAGCATACTTACCGTTTTTGTCCGGTACCATGATAGAAAGAATGGCGCATCCGTAATTGGTTACAGCTACTTCCATTCCCTTTGTATTTTTGAGGATAAATAAATCAGTTTTCTTATCATTTATATCCTTTTGGAAATCTTTCCGGCTGAGCCCTGATAGATTCCCTTCTGTTGGGAATGTGTTATTCATGTCTGGTATTATTAAAAATTTCCTGCAAATAAAGGGAAATTCTTTCTTTCTCACAAATTATTCCGACTAAATATAACAGGTGCTTTAGGAAAGTTTAGCTTTATTACTTCATCTTCTTTGGATGCAAGGACAAAAGATGATTTCTTAAATGAATTTTCATCCTCCTTTTCTTAAAAACTGAACTATTTTTTGTATGTTTGTTCCCGGATTGTAACAATCCGAGCGAATTTAATCTAAGTTTATAACAAGAAAAACAAAAATGTATCCATTAAAATTCGAACCTATTCTGAAGCAGACGCTTTGGGGGGGCGACAAAATTATTCCGTTCAAGCATTTGAATTCAGACTTGAAAGGAGTAGGAGAAAGCTGGGAGATTTCCGGTGTTGAGAACAATGAATCCGTAGTGGCTAATGGCCCGGATAAAGGTTTAACCTTGGCCGATATGGTAAGAAAGTATCGTGAGGAACTGGTTGGTGAAGCGAATTATGCCCGTTTCGGCAATAAATTCCCACTGCTCATTAAGTTCATCGACGCCAAACAGGATTTGTCAATCCAGGTACACCCAACAGATGAGTTGGCGAAGAAACGCCACAATTCGATGGGAAAAACCGAGATGTGGTATGTGGTAGATGCCGACAAAGGAGCTAAATTGCGTTCAGGATTCTCTGAACAGATTACCCCGAAAGAATATAAAGAACGCGTGTTGAACAATACGATTACCGACGTATTGCAGGAATATGAAATTCATCCGGGTGATGTATTCTTCCTTCCTGCCGGACGTGTGCACAGCATCGGGGCAGGTTCTTTCATCGCCGAGATTCAGCAAACTTCTGATATAACTTATCGTATCTACGATTTCAACCGTAAAGATGCGAATGGTAAAACCCGCGAACTTCACACCGATTTAGCCCGTGAAGCCATCAACTACGAAGTATTGGATGACTATCGTACTAAATACGAACCGTTGAAGGACGAACCGGTAGAACTGGTTGCCTGCACTTACTTCACGACTTCTCTGTATGACATGACTGAAGAAATCAGTTGTGACTATTCCGAACTCGATTCATTCGTGATCTTTATCTGTATGGAAGGATCATGTACAATGAGAGACAATGAAGGTAATGAACTGACTGTTAGTGCAGGAGAATCTATCCTGTTGCCTGCTACCACGCAAGATGTCACTATCACTCCCGAAGGAGGAAGTGTGAAATTGCTGGAAACATACGTATAAGATAATAGCGTACAAAATGAAGGTCATCCGACTTTGTTTCATCCTCATGATGGGCAAAGCCGGATGACTTTTTTTATTACTAATAGAATAAAAACGGCAAAAAACTCTTTAACTATATTTATTAAAAAGTTTATCTGGAACACACAAAAAGATTCGTTCTTTTGCCGCTTGCCAAATGGCATAATATATAAAATAACTAGTGATGTAATGAGGAACAAAAATGGATTTAGCCGATGTGCAGAGTTCTACATCGGCCGTTTGCGAAAGGAGGGACGCTATTCTACGGCGCATGTCTACAAGAATGCCCTCTTCTCTTTCAGCAAGTTTTGCGGCACGCTCAATGTGTCGTTCAGACAAGTCACCCGGGAAAGTTTACGACGCTACGGGCAGTATCTTTACGAGTGTGGCTTGAAACCCAACACGATCTCTACGTATATGCGTATGCTTCGTAGTATTTATAACCGGGGAGTAGAAGCGGGCATTGCGCCTTATGTGCCGCGACTGTTTCATGATGTTTATACCGGTGTCGATGTTCGCCAGAAGAAGGCCCTGCCTGCTGTCGAATTGCATAAGCTTCTGTATGAGGACCCCAAGTCGGAGCGTTTGCGTCGTACACAGGCTATTGCTGCCCTGATGTTCCAGTTTTGTGGAATGTCGTTCGCTGATCTGGCTCACCTGGAGAAATCAGCTTTAGAACAGAATGTGTTGCGATACAACCGTATCAAAACTAAAACCCCGATGAGTGTGGAAGTACTTGATACAGCCAGAGAAATGATTAACCAGCTTCGCAATAGGGAAGATGCACAACCCGATTGTCCGGATTATCTGTTTGACATCCTTAGCGGCGATCAAAAACGTCTGGATGAAAGAGGGTACCGGGAATATCAGTCCGCTCTTCGCCAATTCAATAATTGTTTGAAGGACTTGGCAAGAGCCTTGCATTTGCAATCTCCAGTCACTTCCTATACACTTCGCCATTCTTGGGCAACGACAGCGAAGTATCGGGGAGTACCTATTGAAATGATTAGTGAATCATTGGGCCATAAATCTATAAAAACCACACAAATCTATTTGAAAGGCTTTGGACTTAAAGAACGTACAGAGGTAAATAAAGGGAATTTATCTTACATTAAAAACTGTTGTGTAGGCAGGGTGAAAAGTGCAAAGTATTAGTATTCAGAACTAAAGTATGTGTGTTACTTCTTAGGTAACGGACAATACACACACAAGGCGCGCGTCTCTATAAAAATGGAAATCACATATAGGAATAGGGCACAAGAAAGGAACTGCCTAATACTCAACAGGAAAAATCCAGAGATTAGGCAATAAAAAGTTTAGAACATGAAAATAAAGTTATTTCATGTTCGGATAGTTTTTTTCCTATATTTCAGATAAAACGAAAAAAAGTGGAAGAATATTTGCTTACTATTTATGTTTTTGTCTATCTTTGCGTCAAATTTAAGTTCCGTTACCTAAGAAGTAACGGAATAACATGGGGTAAAAAAACATGATTTTAACAAAACCAAAATCACTTAGTGCTGGGCCTAGCGATGGGACAGGGGAAGGCGTAGCACACTCTAAACGCTGGTATGTTGCTCTGGTTCGTATGCACCACGAGAAGAAGGTAGCCGAACGTTTAGACAAAATGGGGATCGAGAATTTCGTCCCTGTCCAACAAGAAATTCATCAGTGGAGTGACCGGCGCAAGGTAGTTGAGTCTGTCCTTCTTCCAATGATGGTGTTTGTGCACGTAAATCCGAAAGAACGCAAAGAAGTTCTGGGTTTTTCTACAGTGAGCCGTTATATGGTGATGCGTGGTGAGAGCTCTCCGGCGGTGATTCCAGATGAGCAGATGGCTCGTTTCCGTTTCATGCTCGACTATTCCGAGGAAGCTATTTGTATGAACAGCTCTCCTTTGGCACGTGGTGAGAAGGTCCGTGTTGTGAAAGGACCTCTGACCGGGCTGGTTGGTGAACTGGTCAATGTCGATGGCAAAAGCAAGATTGCCGTCCGGCTGAATATGCTGGGATGCGCTTGCGTTAATATGCCTATTGGTTATGTCGAGGCTATCTGCGAGAAAAACTAATCCCGTCATCATTTATCCACCATTTACATGAATACGAAATTATCCGGTGCTTTTGCACTGATATTCTTTTTCTTCTTTCTCTCGGCTTGCCAGTCCTATAAGAAAGTGCCTTACTTGCAGGATGCGGAGATTTTGAAACAGGCGAATACGCAAGTTGCGCCTGTTCAGGACGCAAGACTGATACCGGGTGATGAAGTTTCCATTCTTGTTTCCACTTCCGATCCGGTTGTTTCGCAGCCTTTCAATGCGCAAGGCAGTACGTTTCTATTGGACGATCAGGGAAATATCAATTATCCGGTTTTAGGTAAACTTCCTTTGAACGGTTTAACAAGTCGTGAAGCTGAAAACCTGATAACGGATAGACTGAAATCTTACGTGAAAGAAAGACCTACGGTAGTAGTCCGTATGTCCGGTTTTAAAGTTTCCGTTTTGGGCGAAGTGGCCTCTCCCGGTGTTTATCCGGTAGTGAATGAGCAGATCAATGTGCTCGAGGCCCTTGCCATGGCAGGAGATTTGACTATTTATGGTGTTCGTGATAATGTAAAACTAATCCGCGAAGACAGGAATGGGCATAAACAGTTTGTTACACTCAATCTGAACGACGCGGATTTGTTATTATCTCCTTACTATCAGTTGCAACAGAATGACATCCTGTATGTCACTCCTAATAAAACCAAAGCGCAGAGCGCAGACATCGGAACAAGTACGACGATGTGGGTTTCGGGATTTTCCATTCTGGTATCTATTGCCAGTTTGCTGGTCAATATACTTAGATAATACCATCTAATTCTCGGTACTCCTCCGTACAATTAAAACACGGACACTCCTTCATCGGATTCAAATCATGATGGCCTACAATCAACGTCTTAGGAAATATTTTCCTCAATTCGCGGAGCAGACCGAGCAAAGAAGCCCGTTGTGCCAATGTACGCGTGTCTTTGGGACGTCCCGCCATATCCAGCCCTCCTTCGTAACAAATACCTATCGAATGGGTGTTATGGTCACGGCAGTGTGCCCCGACCTTTTCCAGAGGACGGCCTTGGTAGATTTCTCCATCCCGGGTGATGTAGAAATGATAGCCGATGTCACGGAATCTCCGGTGAAGGATATGATCTTGACGGCAAGCCTCCGCCGAAAGGGACTTTCCTTCCGGCGTGGCACTGCAATGAATGATAATCAGAGTGATGGTACGCATAAGGCTACATACAGCTCTGTACTCCGATCAGACCTCCGATAGCGGTGGCAACGGTGATAATCACTTTGATGATGAAGCTCCATACGGAGCGGGGAGAAGATGAATTACTCATGATGTTACTTTTTTAAAGATTAAAAATAAAGGATTTAGGATTAAGCAGCCGGATCAGGCGCTTCACCGCCACCATCCGGTTTCGGATCAGGGGTATCACCCGAATCAGAACCTCCTCCGGCAGTTGTTGGTTTCTGATATTCGGCCTGCTGTTTCAACTGGCTGTCGAGTTTCAGGTTGGTGGTTGACAAATTACCGGTAGCACGGGCTTTCAGACGCATACCAGTGATGTTTTTCTCCAATGAGAAATCTTCCAGCGTATCAGCTGCCTTACTGCGGATGCCCACACCAAAGATGGCAAGGTCGTCGATTTTCACACATTTGCCGTCGAGCAGCAGTTCCTTGATGCAGTCTACCATGTCGGAAAGCACACCTTTGATGACACCACCGGAATACGGTGAATTGTGTTTTGACATGTGTTCGGCAAGCTTAGCCAAATCAAACGTCTCGTCGCTTACCGCACGGGCGAACCACTTGCCTGCATTCAGGCCTTTTTGCTGTTGGTTTTGATAAATTTTGTAACGAATCATAAAACAATAAATTAAAGGGTTAAACATTGTGTCCGGGGGATTCTTTTCCCTTTCGACGATACAAAGATACAACCCTGAAACCCGCAGAAATCAATAGTCTACAGTTGCACGCGATTGTTGTCAATTATGCGCAGTAACGGTCGGTTATTCAATGGAAAAACGTAGGATATGTGAATATGTTTTGTTATTTTTGTAATTGTAAATCAGAAACTTATTCATCATGAACGAATTCAAAATACGCGCCTACGGTCGCATGGAACTGGCTCAACTTTATTCTCCGGAACTAACTGACATTGCTGCATATCGAAAGATGAAGAAATGGATCTCTTTATGTCCCGGACTTCTGCAACGCCTGTACGACTTAGGTTACGAATCAAAGCGCCGCTCATTCACCCCGTTGGAGGTGAGAGTGATTGTAGATGCCTTGGGAGAACCTTAGAAGAGCGGAAAAGTAAAGCACCGCTTTAGCAATCGTAAAGCTATGCTTTACCACTTCTAAAGCGCCGCTTTAGGATTCATGAAACGTCCTGTTGTTATATAAATGCAAAAAATGCACTTTTTCCGAGGGTTCCCTAACACACGCACACATGCGTACGCGTATAAACGCCTTTATCGTCTGTATTGATAAGCAATCCTTTTTTTATCAGACGGTTCAGCCAGCTAAGAGCAGTGTTAGGTTTGATTTTCATCTTTTCAGCCTGCTCCAACAACTGTGCGCGGGTGAACTGGTTGCCCATTATTTCAAAAAGTGCATCCCGGTCGGCATTGGCTCTATGTTTGACCTCTGTGGAAGGAAGAAAAGATAAGATATGTGTGGCATGACGATAGAGCGGAGTTACAAGTTCCAGCACCGCATGGAAATCTTCAGCGGTGATTGTCACATCCCAACGGGTGATAATGCCGTCTTTGATATTATCGGCGGCAATCTCCTTGTCAGGAGTCAGCAGAGGGGTGGAAGAACCCTTGAACTGATAAGGCTGGTCGCATTCCAATGCACGAATCATAGCTATTTCTGCCATGATACGGCATGTATTGACAGCCAGTCGGGCTATGGAACTGCTCATTTCGTTATCGTTGGCAAGTCCCGAGCGGAAAAACAGATCGGCAAAGAGGGCATTGAACTCTTGCTTTTGCTCATCAGTGAGCCGGAGCGTATGAAGCCCGTGTGCTTTCATCAGGTCCAGTTGCTTTTTCCATTCCAGGCCTATGCCTGTGAAGATGGCTTCCAGATCGGTTTCGCCACTTTCAAACTGGTTGATCCATGTCCATATACCGTGCATATAATAAAACAGCTGGCGCGAGAAAAGACCGTTCTCTGTCGAGGGAATGAGTGGTTTTACTTGTGCGGGCGTGCCGGAAAGCAGGAGGGAGAGATAGCTTTTCTTTACTTCCCGGTATTCCTGGTCGGTGCGCCGGTTGTACGACAGGCGGTCGTGGTCGAATGCTTTGCGGAGTGTATCGCTCCAGTGTCCGTATTCAGAACCGATAGCAGCGGAGATGGTATCCGCTTCGGTTTCGCAGATAAGTCCTGTGCCGTTGGCATCCATGATATTTTGCAGAATACCTGTTCCGGTGTTATTGCCCGAGATGAGAAACATTTTATTCTTGGGCATTTGAGGAGCTTCCACTTTGCAGCGCTCCTTTCCCATAGTATCATAGGCGGCTTTCTCTTTTTTGTAGGCCTTGACCTCTTCCGCTACTTTTTGGCGGATCTCGTCATGAATAGGCTCTACAAGCAGCCGGATGAACGAAAGAATTCCCTTACCCGAGGCGGAAGGGGCTACAATAAAACTTTGCAGGCAAGGAGACTGGAGTTTGCCGGCGTATGGACATCTCACATATCGCTCCATGCTGGCACCTATGGCGGTCAATGCTCCGAGCAGCATGACATCGCGTTGTGTGGGGCTGGTGGCATAACTCATGATGAGCAACAGGATTTTCGGCCAGTCCGCTTCGGTGAAAGAGGGCAATGGCTGGTTCGGGTCACTCCCGTCCTGCAGTTCTTCGGATTCGTCCGGTTCTTCATTGTCCACCTTATTATATACATGCGTGTGTGTGAGATTTTGGGACGGTGCATTTCCTGCATTTTTTGCATTTTTCCGGTGGTTCATCACTCCCTCTTTGCAGAGAGTTACACCCGCCCTTTCAGCAAGATGGAATGCAGTGCCCAGATGGACATCTCCATGCCGGGTAGTAAGTGCATTGGAGAATATCCGTTCGGCATGTTCCCGTTCGTACTTGGCAGACACCCGGCACAACCGATGGAAAAACTCGCGTCCCGCTTCTCCGCAATCCGTTGCGATGGCGAACGCCAGTTGTACATATTCAGCATACGTAGGGGCAATATCCGCTCCTGCAGTTTCAACCGCCTCACAGAGGCGGCATAACGATTCAATTTCGTCCATAATTTTAATTTATAGTTTTTAATATCTAATTATTTGTTGTTTCTAAACAACGCTCCCGGATCATGACTAAGAAAACAAGACCTTACAATGTCCTTACCGGAAAAGTCTACCCCTTTGCGTTTTTCTCCGAATGGAGGAGGTGTTTCAGTACCATAGAGCAACACAGTGAACATCATTGCCAGCTTCATATTTTCGATGATACTGTTTGTGTCGTTAGCCATGGGTAAATGATCGTAGGGTACGAATGCTTTTACACCCCGTCCGCTGGGACTGATAAACGTGAGTACAGGATGCAGAAGGTGGTCATTAAACAATGTACTGCGCATTTCCACTGCCTCCTGATAGGAGTCGAGATGGTCGATATCTACCACCACCAGATGTGAAGAAGCTACGAAACATTTGCTGTTGCGACGCGAGAACGTACCACAGGGAGTCACGTATGGCAATAGTGATGCTTTTGCTGTCCGTATATCTCCGGAATTGCGTACTTGTTCGGTCAGAATTTTGAGATTCTCGTTGCAGGTTATCATTTGAAAAACTTGTTCTACGGAGACTTCGCAGGAGGGAATAAGTGTTGCAGGAGTAACAATCCGCCCCAGTTCATTTTTGATGGGAGCAATGGGAGGCATGAAATAAGACATTCTGAAATCGTTTGTCATAACATTTATATTTTTTGATTATCGTCTTGAATTTTCAAAACGCGGTGCGAAGGTAGAAATAGCTTTTAAATATATCGTTCAGACATGTCTGAACAGATATGCATAAAATTAACATATAATACAATGTATTTAACAACTAATAAAATTATAAACATGAAAAAATTTAATCATCCCGTACTGGGCCATTTTATCGCAGAGCAGTTTGAACGTGCTCACTTGTCAATAGAGGCTATGCGTAAAGAAATCCACATGGGAAAACCCACTTATTACAAGATGACATCTGGGGAGATTTACGTCTAAGTGATTTTACCCGTCTTTTTTCCTATTACTATGACAATCTCACAAAAGAAGAGTTTCGAGCCAAAATGGTAGAATGGGGAGAACTTTATATTGAGTATAGGGAGAAAAATGAGGATATGGATGAAAATCTAAATCAAGAATAAAGTAATGCAGGAAGTCCAACGTTTTAATAAAGTCCTAAAATCTTTTGTCCTTTCAGGGGACATCATCTTACTGAACTTACTGTTGTGGGTGTTTGGTTCTCTTTGGGGAAACCGTTCTCCTTTTGAGTTTTCCATGCCTCTTTTCCAGAATATGGCTTTGATGACTTTATGTTATCTGGTTTGCAACATTCGTTCTGGAGTGATTCTTCATCGTCCGGTGGTTCGTCCGGAGCAAATAATGCTTCGGGTGGCACGGAACATGATTCCTTTTGTATTGATGGTGCTGGGCCTTTCGTACATATTCCATTTTGAATGTGTTAACCTGCGTCAGCTGGGGGCATTTTATGTAGTTCTCATTATCGTTATTATTTCTTATCGCCTGACGTTTCGTTATATTCTGGAGCTTTATCGTAAAAGTGGGGAAAATGTCCGAAAGGTAGTACTGGTGGGTAGCCATGAAAATATGCAGGAACTTTATCATTCCATGACGGATGATCCGACATCCGGATATCGTGTACTAGGATATTTTGAAGATTTTCCATCAGACCGCTATCCTATGAATATAGCTTATTTGGGACAGCCGTGCGAAGCTGTTGATTATTTGACCCGTAATGCGGGAAAGGTAGATCAGCTTTATTGCAGTCTTCCTTCCGCCCGTAGTACTGAAATTATGCCGATTATCAACTATTGTGAGAACCATCTGATTCGTTTTTTCAGTGTTCCCAATGTCCGGAACTATTTGAAACGGAGAATGTATTTTGAAATGCTGGGTAATGTTCCGGTACTTTCTATCCGTCGTGAGCCACTTGAGTTATTGGAAAATCGTATTGTGAAACGTGGCTTTGATATTATTTGCTCGCTACTGTTCCTTTGTACCCTTTTCCCGATTATATATATCATTGTGGGGCTGGCAATAAAGATAAGTTCTCCCGGACCTGTCCTTTTCAAACAGAAACGAAGCGGTGAAGATGGTCGTGAATTCTGGTGCTATAAGTTCCGTTCGATGCGGGTGAATGCTCTAAGTGATACACTTCAGGCTACAGAACATGATCCTCGTAAAACCCGAATAGGCGATCTGATTCGCAAGACGAATGTGGATGAACTTCCTCAATTTATTAATGTACTGAAAGGGGATATGTCTTTAGTGGGTCCCCGTCCGCACATGTTGAAGCACACAGAAGAATATTCTCATTTGATAAATAAATATATGGTTCGTCATTTTGTTAAACCGGGTATTACAGGCTGGGCACAGGTGACAGGTTTCCGTGGAGAAACGAAAGAGCTTTGGCAGATGGAAGGACGTGTGCAACGTGACATCTGGTATATCGAGCATTGGACGTTTCTTTTGGATCTGTATATCATGTATAAGACTGTGTATAACGTAATCCGTGGGGATAAAGAGGCGTATTAGGTCAGAATTGGAATTTGAATAAAAATTAAATCAATAGTTGTAATTTACATGAGTAGGTGGTTATGAGAAAATTGAAACGATTGACTTTGGGTGCGTTACTTGCTTTTTTGCTGGTATCCTGCCAATCATATAAGAAAGTGCCTTATTTGCAGGATACGGCTTTTGTGAATGATACAGAACAGAGTATTCATCAGACAGGTGTGAAGGTTATGCCCAAGGATTTGTTGACGATTGCCGTGTCTTGTTCTACTCCGGAACTGGCTGCACCTTTCAATCTGGCAAATTCGGGTACTGCTAGTGGAACGGAGGGAAAGACAGTGGGACAAGGAATCGAGTCAACTGCTCTACAGCAATATTTGGTAGATAATCAGGGGAATATCAACTTTCCAGTGTTGGGTGAGATTCATGTAGGTGGATTGACAAAGCTGGAAATAGAAAACCTGATTGTAGATAAGTTGAAGGTTTATTTGAAAGAAGCACCGCTTGTAACTGTACGTATTGTAAATTATCGGATTTCGGTATTAGGGGAGGTCACCAAGCCAGGCAGCTTTGTAGTCTCTAACGAGAAGATTAATTTGCTGGAGGCGCTTGCCATGGCAGGTGATTTGACTATTTATGGCATGCGTGATAATGTGAAATTGATCCGGACAGGGCAAGATAACAAGCAGGAAATTATTACTATGGATTTGAATAAGGCTGAAACGGTACTGTCTCCTTATTATCAGTTACAGCAGAATGATATAATTTATGTGACACCTAATAAGACTAAGGCTAAGAATTCGGATATAGGAACCAATACGGGATTATGGCTGTCTAGTACCTCTATTCTGGTTTCACTAGCAAATATATTGGTAATTTTATTAAATAAGTGATTAGTAATGAAAGAGAATTCGTATAACAATAATATGAGTGATTTAGATGAAGAGAAAGTAAATTATCAGGAAATTCTCTTTAAGTATATTATTCATTGGCCTTGGTTTGTTGCTTCCGTTTTAGCTTGTTTGGTTGGTGCTTGGATGTATTTACATTTTCAGACTCCTGTTTATCAGGTTTCTGCTTCCATCATGATAAAAGATGATAAAAAGAGTGGGAGCGGAAATGCTGCTGATATTGAAAGTTTGGGATTAGGTGGAATGATTACTTCTGCGCAGAGTATCGATAACGAGATAGAAGTGCTACGCTCCAAGACAATCTTGAAAGAAGTTATTAATAATCTCGAACTTTATATTACTTATTATGATGAGGATGAGTTTCCTAAAAAGGAATTATATAAGACTTCTCCAGTAGTCGTAAATCTGACGGCACAGGAGGCCGATAATTTGTCGGATGTAGCTTTTGTTAATATGAAACTTGCACCAGAAGGTGGTTTGGATGTAAATCTAAGGGTAGGTGTATATGACTATAATAAACATTTTGATAAACTTCCAGCAGTGTTGCCTACAGATGCGGGTACATTTGGGTTTACCTTGAGAGATTCCTTGTCGAATGGGAGGGTAGAAGGACAAAATACGATACGGAATATCAGTGCTATTGTTAGTCAGCCATTTGTGGTAGCAAAAGGATATCAGGGGGTATTGAATATAGCACCTACCTCTAAAACAACGTCTGTTGCAGTTGTTTCACTAATGAATACAAATATACAGCGTGGTCAGGATTTTATCAATAAACTGATGGAGATGTATAACCGTAATACGAATAATGATAAGAATGAGGTTGCGGAGAAAACAAAGGAATTTATCAATGAGCGTATTAAGATTATTGATGAAGAACTTGGAAGTACAGAAGATAAGCTGGAAGCATTTAAAAGAAATGCCGGATTAACTAATATCGGTAGTGATGCCCAATTAGCTGTTGAAGGAAATGCAGAATATGAAAGGAAACGTGTAGAAAATGGAACTCAAATTAATTTGATTCGTGATCTTACTAAATACATCAATAACCCGTCAAATGAATATGAAGTATTACCTGCTAACATTGGTTTGTCTGATAATGGTTTGACTACTCAGATAGATCGTTACAATGAATTAATTTTCGAACGTAAGCGTTTGCTACGTACTTCTACGGAGAATAATCCGATGATTGTAAATCTAGATACGAGTATTCGTGCTATGAAAGCGAATGTACAAGCTGCTATTGATGGTACTTTGCAAGGTTTACTTATTGTAAAGGCTGATCTGGATCGTGAGGCTAGTCGCTTTTCTCGTCGTATCAGTGATGCTCCGGGCCAAGAACGTCAGTATGTAAGTATTGCGCGTCAGCAGGAAATCAAAGCAGGACTTTATCTAATGCTTTTGCAGAAACGTGAAGAGAACGCTATAACTCTAGCAGCTACCGCAAATAATGCTAAGATTATAGATGAACCGGTAGCTGAAGGTGGACCGGTTTCTCCAAAGCCTAAAATGATTTATATGATTGCTTTAGTGGTAGGAGTGGGATTGCCTGTTGGTGTTATTTTCTTACTTGGTCTGACTAAGTTCAAAATAGAAGGGCGTGGTGATGTTGAGAAATTAACAAGTCTACCTATTGTGGGTGATGTACCTTTGACTGATGAAAAAACAGGCTCTATTGCAGTGTTTGAGAATCAGAATACTTTAATGAGTGAGACTTTTCGTAATGTCCGTACTAATCTACAGTTTATACTTGAAAATGGTCAGAAAGTAATTCTGGTGACTTCAACAGTTAGTGGTGAAGGTAAGTCTTTTATTTCTTCAAATCTTGCGATTAGTCTATCTTTATTAGGAAAGAGGGTAGTAATTGTAGGGCTTGATATTCGTAAACCCGGTTTGAATAAAGTCTTTAATATCCCTCGAAAAGAGCAGGGGATTACTCAATATCTGTCAAATCCTGAAAAGAATCTAATGGATTTCGTTCAGCCTTCGGATGTTAGTAAGAATTTATATATTCTTCCTGGTGGAACAGTACCACCTAATCCTACGGAATTACTGGCTCGTGATGGTTTAGATAAAGCGATTGAAATATTGAAAAAGAACTTTGATTATGTAATTTTGGATACTGCCCCTGTTGGTATGGTGACTGATACTTTGCTTGTAGGGCGTGTAGCTGACTTATCCGTTTATGTATGTCGTGCTGATTATACTCGGAAAGCAGAGTTTACCTTGATTAATGAGTTGGCTGCTGATAATAAGCTTCCCAATATCTGTACCGTTATTAATGGTCTTGATCTTCAAAAAAATAAGTATGGCTATTACTATGGTTATGGTAAATATGGCAAGTACTATGGCTATGGTAAGCGTTATGGCTATGGATACGGTTATGGCGAGCATAAAATAAAGGAGGAGTAAATATCTAAAATGTAAATATTTAGCTTGTTAAGTTCTGATTTTCAAGTAAATCATATTTTTACATTAACTAGGGAATTATTCTCTGTTACTAATCTGATTATTAAAATTTTAAGAACGTAAATATGGAAGATAAATCTATTTCAATTATTATACCTATTTATAATGCAGAGTCCACTTTAAAAAGATGTATTGATAGTATTATTAAGCAATCATATAAGCAATGGACATTGATTCTGATTAATGATGGTAGCACTGATGATAGTCAAACCATTTGCCATAATTATGAAGTACGAGATAATCGTATATTACTATTGAACAAAGAGAATGGAGGCGTTAGTTCTGCTCGAAATCTAGGTATAAGAACTGTGCAAACGGATTATCTTATTTTTGTAGACTCTGATGATTTTCTTGAAAAGAATTGTATTGAGAATCTACTTGTTGGAGCAGATTGTGATATTAGCTTCATAAATACTGCAAGATATAGCCTAGATACTGGAACTGTATGTGGAATGATGACAAATATAGTTGAAAATAAATATTATAAAAGGTTAACGGGGGGGGTAAAATCCAATGATATTTTTTCTGCTGGTATTCCTTTTGCAAAGCTTTACAAAACAAGTATAATAAAAGGACATAATATCTGTTTCGATGAACGCATTAAGAATCATGAGGATCATCTGTTTTTCTTTGACTATTTACTTCATTGCGACTCTATGTATTTATGTTCAGAAATAGGCTATTATTGGACATTTCGCGAGAACTCTAACTCTTTATCACATACCATACCTACAAGTAGGAATATGCTTATAGCTGCAGAAGGGTTTATGCAAAGATATCCTGCCCTTTTTGAACATTTTAATGTCTATGATCAGGATTATATTAGTCGAGTTACTACAGAGTATGGAGTGGGGTCATATCGAGCAGCATGTTATAGTTTGTATTATTATAAAACACCTAAGATAGATCGTTTGACGTTTTTAAAGGAACAAGTGCCGGTTATGAGAAGGCTGTATAATAAGTATGGATATGCTCCCAATAATAAAAAGCATAAACTGATTTTTATCTTTCTCTGTTTACCCATTCCTGTTCGTATTAAAGATGTTTTACTTTCTAGAGTCTGGTAACTACTAAAGTATATTTTATATGTTAAACATTTCCCCTTTCTTTGATAGACAATATAAGGTTTATAGTGAAAATGTAAAGAGTAGGAATAAGTTACATTACCTTATAGGACTTTATGTCCGTTGGAAACAGCATTTCAAGTATGAACGTGCTGTTCGTATAGCACGTAAGCATGGTGCGAAGGTTGGTGAAGGTGTTATTATGCCTTTGTCATTGGCTCGTTGTGCAAATTCTAATCTCACAATAGGTAATCACGTTAGCATTCAAACAGATAAGATAGATTTGCGTGCTCCGGTTACTATTGGCAGCCATGTTATTATAGGCTCGGAAACGGAAATCATCACAAATTCTCATAATTATTGACTCTGTTCTTTGGGAACATAAACATTATGGCATTCAGATTGATGATTATGTATGGATACCTACAAAAGTTCTTATCCTTCCCTCTTGTCGGCATATTGGTGAAGGTGCAGTTATTAGTTCGGGAAGTGTAGTGGCAAAAAATGTTGAACCGATGTCGGTAGTAAGTGGAAATCCTGCTAAAGAATTAAGGAAACGTAAGTGTGTGCACTCTGAATTGGTGGTGGAATCGCTGTTGGGAGGGGATTATTTAATATATAAAATGTCTCGCAATTATAAATGAAACAATCACATAATATTTGCACTGATATACGTTGTGATTATACCCGAATCATAGAAGTATCCGTAAGGGTTATCATTGAAATCTCTATAAAAAAAGATTCCCAATTGATAAAATCTAATGTTTTCAGCCGTTTCAAGCATGTAAGTACGTTGAGCATGAAGGGATCAAAATGACTATTTAATTTGGACATTTACTAATGTCGACTACAAAAACATCAAAGGTCTTATAGGTACATAGTGAGTACTCACATGAGTTGTAATCTTTTTAATTTTATGTTTTATGGGATTGATAGAGGGGGGGAATAAACGAATAGCTCAAAATACTCTTTTACTTTATTTTCGTATGCTATTCATGATGGTTATATCACTATATACCAGTAGAGTGATATTGCAGGTGCTGGGAGTAGAAGATTATGGTATCTATAGTGTAGTAGGGGGATTAGTGTCTATGTTTTCGTTAATATCCAACTCTCTTTCTAATTGTATTGGACGTTTTATTGCATTTGAAATAGGACGAAATGATCTGATGAAGTTAAAAAAAACTTTTTCAGTCGCTGTTTCAATATATATCATCTTGGCTTTAGTAACTTTTGTCGCTGTAGAAGCAGTGGCTGTATGGTTCTTGAATACAAAAATGAATATTGCTAAAGAAAATATGATAGCGGCTAATTGGGTTTTACAGTTTTCTTTATTGACTTTTATTGTGAATTTAATTAGTATACCGTATAATGCTACGATAATAGCTCATGAAAGAATGAGTATATTTGCCTATATAAGTATATTTGAGGCTATTTCTAAGTTAGTGGTTGTATATTTACTATTATTATCTTCCCATGATCGTTTGATATTATATGCATTTTTGCTTTTTCTTCTTTCATTGTTTATTCGTATTATATATGGAATATATTGCAAAAGACAATTTGAAGAGTGCTCCGTAAATTTTATCTGGGATAAGCCAATTGTACTGGAAATGTTTAATATGGCGGGATGGAATTTTTTAAGTAGTATGGCTGATATTTTTAAGTCACAAGGCGTCGCCATTCTTATTAATTTATTTTTTGGAACATTTGTTAATGCAGCACAGGCTATTGCTCAACAAGTTAATAATGCTGTAAATCAGTTTTGTAATAATTTTATGACAGCAATAACACCGCAAATAACAAAATCTTATGCTCAAGAAAATTATATGCGAGTGGAGAAGTTATCTATGATTGGTAGCAGATTTTCTTTTTATCTTGTTATGTTGTTTTCGCTGCCTATTTTATATGAAACAAACTTCATTTTGGAGTTGTGGTTAGGCGTGGTACCCACTTATACTATAATATTCGTTCAATATGCTTTAATACAAACTGCATTTGAAGTTTTATCTAGAACTCTTATTAATATAATAATGGCTTCTGGCTATGTTCGTAAATATCAAATAGGAGTTAGTCTTTTGTTATTTGCAAATTTTCCCTTATCGTATTTCTTGTTGAAAATGGGTTTTGATGCAGACAGTGTATACATTGTAGCAATATTAATAACAATTTCTACTTTGTTATGGCGATTCTATATAGCACATACCTTGATGCATTTTAATGTTAAATATTATGTGAAAAATGTCTTTATATATCCGATATTAATTGCTGTTATTTGTTCCATTCCATATTCTATTATCGTCTATCATATGCCTATAGGAATATGGCGCTTTGGATTTTCCTTAATAATAGGTATAATTTTTACACTGCTTATTATTTATTTAATAGGAATAAATAGTAGAGAGAGGATGTTTGTAAATTCATTTATAGTTGGTTTACGTAATAAAATATATAGAAACAATAGATATGATACCTAAAATAATTCATTATTCATGGTTCAGTGATGCTCCTATTCCTGAACATATTCAAGAGTTAATGGTTACATGGAAAAAATACCTTCCAGATTATGAATTCCGTTTGTGGAATGGCAAAGCTTTGGCAGAGATTAATTGTCCCTACGCTAATGAAGCTGTTAGTGTAAAGAAATGGGCTTTTGCAGCTGATTTCTTACGTAATTACGTAGTTTATAAGTATGGTGGTATTTGGCTTGATACAGATATTGAAGTTTTTAAATCGTTTGATCCTTTCTTGAACAATAGAATGTTTATAGGAGCAGAGGCTAACTTTCATGGATTACCGAAGAAGCGTTATGTTACTTCTCACTGTTTTGGTGCGGAGGCTGGACACCCTTTTTTGAAGTTGTGTGTAGATTATTATATTAATCGCCATTTTATTCATTCTACGAATGAGGAATTACCTTTAACTTTTCGTTATGATATGCAATTGATTTTACCGGAGATTCATGGCAAAATATTAGTAGACAACTATGGTTATAATGCTGATGGTTATCAAGATCAAGATCAAGTACTAAAAGATGGTATTCATATATATCCGTCTGATTATTTTGATTCACCACGATATAATACTATGAAGAATGTAGTATGTATTCATCGGGCACAAGGGGGATGGAGACCTAACTCCAATGCTGGTGAGTTTGATTATTCATCAACAAATGCTGCAAAGAAGAATTTGTATTATTATATTTTTCAGTTATATGATAAGTTGAACGGTTTTAGTTACAAATATTTAGGATTTGGTATATCAAAAGGTAAGCGATGAAAACTAAGATTAATATACTATCACCAGGAAGATTCCATGTGCTTGATTTAGCTCGGGAGTTAGACAAAAATGGATTTGATGTAAAATTCTATTCTTTTGTGCCCACTAAGCGTGCTATGCGTTTTGGGCTACCTAAGCATTGTTCTGCATCTATTTTTGTATTGATGTTGCCTTTTTTAGCTTTATGTAGAATTTTTAATCGAAGTCAACAGATCAAGCGATTGCGTATCAATGTCCAAGATTACATAACCGCTTGGATCATGCGCAAATCAGATGTGGTAATTGCTATGAGTGGTGATTTTGTATATGCACCTAGAAGAGCGAAAAAAAAGGGAGCATTAGTCATTTATGAACGAGGCTCTAAACATATTCTAGAGCAAAAAAGAGTAATGGAATCTATACCTTCAAATAAAGGGGTGAAACCTATTCCAGATGTGAATGTTAAACGTGAGTTAGAAAGCTATGTGATTGCTGATTATATTGCTATTGCCTCTAAACATGTTTATGAGAGTTTCATGATACATAACTATCCCAAAGAAAAATTGTTCGTTAATCCTTATGGAGTTGAACTTTCAGATTTCTATCCAGATATGACTCGACAAAGAAACTATGACGTAATAATGATAGGAGGATGGAGTTATAGAAAAGGGTGTGATTTAATTATTGAAGCAATAAATAGAACTGGTTACTCCTTCCTTCATGTAGGTGGACTTGTTGATATGGAGTTTCCTAAGATGCCGAACTTTACACATCATGGTATAGTTGATCAAAAAGAGTTGATCAATTATTATCATCAAGCAAAAGTATTTGTTTTGCCTTCAAGGGAGGAGGGATTAGCTATGGTGCAAGCACAAGCTGTCGCTTGTAATCTTCCTGTTGTTGGCAGTAAGGATTCTGGTGCAGAGGATTTAAAAAGATTTGTTGAGCAGCCAGATAATATCATTATTGTAGAAGAATTTACTGCAGAGGCTGTTGTCCATGCTCTACATGAAGCTATGGAACAATATGACAAGCTCGGTCTCACTATATATGCAGGAACAGCCAAGGAACAGTTAACATGGTCTTCTTATGGTAAAAGATATACAGATTTTTTAAAAAAAATATTGAAACATGAGAATACTCTCAATAGGCCCGATGGACGGGTTGAGTAATACTTGTTTGCATCGGCATTGGGCATTGACAAAATATGCTGGCCTAATTGATGTAGTAAATACATCTGGTGTCAAAAGTTCATTATGGTATAAGATATCCTATCACCTATTTTTATATGGTATTCCTATAAGGGTACCGGAAAGTAATCATGAGAATGATAATATCCGTTTTTTAGTGGATAAGAATCTTTATGATCTAGTTTGGGTCGACAAAGGGATTACGATCTATCCTGAAACATTACACTATATTAAGCAGAAGCAACCTAATGCAAAGCTTGTTAGTTATTCCCCTGATAACATGGCGCTGCGTCATAACCAGACACAGCAATATTTAGAAAGTGTACCTTTATATGATTATATTATTACTAATAAATCGTATATTTTAGATGATATGCGGCAGTTGGGTGCTAAAAATATTTATTTTGTGAATAATAGTTATGAAACAACCTTTCACCACCCCCGTGCATTAACAGAAGAAGATTATAAAAACTATGGTGCTGATGTCGGATTTATAGGAGCTTGGGAACAAGAGCGTTGTACCTCTATTCTTTATTTGGTGAATCATGGAATAAAGGTCAGAGTGTTTGGTGATGGTAAATGGAATGATTATAAAAATTATAACTCAAATTTGATTGTAGAAGGGGCTGGATTAAGAGGTGAGGATTATTGCAAGTCATTACAGGCGACTCGTATTAATCTTTGCTTTCTGCGGAAAATTAATTTTGATCAACAGACCACGCGTTCTGTTGAAATACCAGCTTGTGGTGGTTTTATGATGGCAGAACGAACAGCAGAACACTTGGCCATGTTTGAAGAAGGAAAAGAAGCTGCATTTTTCAGCAACAACGAAGAATTATTGGATAAATGTAGTTATTATTTGGCTCACGAACAAGAAAGAGCAGTTATAGCTGAACTTGGCTTAAAACGTTGTATAGCTTCTGATTATTCTAATAGAGGAATGATTCGTAATATTTTAAAGGCAATTTATGGCTCGTAAAAGTTCGGTACTTTTCATCAAGAAGTGGGGGAACAGGATTATTATTGTTGCCATTATTTTGGAAATGTTTTTTTGGCCTTCTTTGGAGAATCTAGCAGGATGTGGTATGACATGGATTTGTTGGAGTCTATTTAGAAAAATAGGACTCAATGAAACTATTATTAAAGAACACATTTTTGTTTGGCTGGTTTTTTTATCTATGAGTTTATATAGGATACTTCCCCTTTTGGCAACTTTGGTTGAGTTCAATTCTATTGGATATAATTTCAGAGTTCCATTTGATACTTATTTGGGGGAGACAGTATTGTACCTTTTTTCTGCTTTAGCATTTTATTGCGCTACACGATCTCACAATGCTTTGCGGAAGTTGAAAAGTCTTTTATATCGATATGGACTATATGATCGTGTGTCGAATAAGACTATTTGGATTTTAGGCTTGATGGGGTTAGCTATTCGTTTCTATTTGATGGGTACTCATGTACAGATTGGTGATGTGATTGGTAAAACATTAGCAGGTTTTTTATTTTTTCAATATGCTCCTTTAATATTATTTTTTCCTTCTTTATATAGTAATTCTCAAAAACAAAATGATATTGTTGTGAGAAACAGGTTGGCTACTTTTTATTTCATATTTATTATATTATTGGCTTTTTCGACGAATAGTCGCTATGCTATTCTTGAGCCATTTGGAACTTTTGCTCTTCTTTTTGTACTGTCTTATGTCCAACATAAAACTAGTACTCGGCAGTTAATAAATAAGAAATATATTATTTATGCAGCCTTGGCAATCATCTTTTTTGTTCCATTTGTTAGTGATGTTTCACTTGCAATGATTGCTAATCGAAATATTCGTAGTGAAGTATCTGCATCAGAATTATTAAAAAGCACGTTAAACACTTACCTTGATAGAGATAAAATGGAACTTTTGAGACGACTTAAGGAACAGAAGGGAGTTGAAGGTTTGAAAGAAGAAGAATGGACTGAAATATATGTTAGTAATTTTGCTTTAAATCGTTATTGTAATCTTAAGGTAACTGACAATACTTTATATCATGCAGAACGTGTAGGTTTTAATAATGAGGTAATGTATAATGATTATTGGAATAGGGTGTTGGGATTATTGCCTATGCCTATATTAAAGGAGTTGGGGATTAATTACAATAAAAATGAGATCTTCTCTCGTGGCGATTTGTTAAAATCATTGTCGTTGAATGTTCCAATATTTGCTTCTCTTCTGGTGACTAGTCATTTGGCTGATGGTCTTGCAACTTTTGGCTTCTTTTATTTTCCTCTTGAATGCCTTTTGATGTATTTAAGGTTTCTTTTTCTAGATACCTTTTTAATTATCAGAAATAATAGGGTTCAATATTCAATATTGGGTTTAATAACAATATTTTCTTTTTTGGCCATGTTCCGAAATGCTAGTGGTGGTTGTGATAGTTTGGGATATTTATTGAGGGGGTATTGGCAAGATGTTATTCTATTTATTATTTGTTTTTTTATTATAAAACGGATAAGTCGTTGATTTCTACTAATATTATTTACCATTTAACACAATCTAATAAAATCATAATATGATAGTAAGAAGTAAAGCACCCCTTCGCTTAGGTTTAGCAGGAGGAGGTAGTGATGTATCACCCTATAGTGATATGTATGGTGGACTGATTCTTAATGCTACGATTAATTTATATACTTATTGTACCATTGAAGAAACGAATGATGGGTTGATAACTATTGATAGTGATGATGCGCAGTGTCATGAGTCATATCCTTTAGAAAGATATTTGGAAATAGATGGTAATGCAAGTTTGATTAAAGGTGTGTATAACAGAGTTATAAGAGATTTTGATATTGTACCTCGTAGCTTTAAGATTACTACTTATAACGATGCTCCTGTTGGATCAGGTCTTGGTACCTCTTCTGCCATGGTAGTATGTATCCTTAAAGCGTTCATTGAATGGCTTACTTTACCGCTGGGTGACTATGAAGCTTCACGTTTAGCTTACGAGATAGAACGCAAAGATTTGGATCTTTCTGGAGGTAAGCAAGATCAGTATGCTGCCGCTTTCGGAGGATTTAATTTTATGGAATTTTTGAAGAATGATCTTGTGATTGTTAATCCATTGAAGATAAAACGATGGATAATAGATGAATTAGAGGCTTCTATGGTTCTTTATTTTATAGGTGCTTCACGAAGTAGTGCCGCTATCATTGACCAACAGAAGAAAAATACTTCTTCAGGTAATGAGAAGGCGATTGAGGCTATGCATAAGATTAAACAGAGTGCTATTGATATGAAGCAGGCATTATTGAAGGGGGATATGAAAGAGTTTTCTCGGATTCTGGGCGAAGGTTGGGAAAATAAGAAAAAGATGGCAGATAACATTACTAACTCTATGATTCAAGAGGTGTTTGATCTTGCTATTTCTGCTGGAGCAGTGGCTGGAAAAGTCAGTGGTGCAGGTGGAGGAGGATTTGTGATGTTGATGGTGGAACCAACTCGTAAAAAAGAGCTAATAAATGCATTGAAGAAGCTTAATGGGTTTGTGATGCCTTTTCATTTTACTGAAGGTGGTGCGCATGGATGGAAAATTTATTCAACCAATAAAGTTTAAATATGAGCAATCTTGATTTGTTAATAATGAGATATCCTCATTTGGAATGTTGCAAGGGTAATATTATAATAGCTTTCGAATTTATTAGAGATTGCTATAAAAATGGTGGTAAATTATTGGTTTGTGGTAATGGAGGAAGTGCTGCTGATGCTGAACATATTGTGGGGGAGTTGATGAAAGGATTTAAGAAAGCTCGTCATCTTGCTTCAATTGAGGTAGAAAAATTAGTGGAAATTGATAGCTTAATGGGGAGGACTCTAGCAGACAATCTTCAAGGTGCTCTTCCTGCAATAGCACTTGACGGTCATCCTGCTCTAACTACTGCCTATATGAATGATTGTGAACCAATAATTTGTTTTGCTCAACAAGTGTATGGATATGGTTGTAAGAATGATGTTCTATTTGCTATTTCTACATCAGGTAATAGCAGGAATGTGTTGTATGCAGTTGTTGCAGCAAAAGCAAAAGGAATGGTTGTAATAGGCCTTACAGGTGAGAATGATAGTAAGCTGTCTGCCATGTCTGATGTCTGTATTCGTGTGCCTAGTACAGAAACCTATCAAATTCAAGAACTCCATTTGCCAATTTATCACTGCCTCTGTCTAATGCTTGAAGACTATTTTTTTAATTCATAAATTACAATGTAATGGAAGTAATTATTTTAGCAGGGGGATTGGGGACACGTTTACGTTCAGCTATAGGCAATGAAATTCCCAAATGTATGGCTCCAATAGACAATAAACCATTTTTATGGTATTTACTTCGATATTTAACTCGTTATGATGTAAGTCGTGTGGTGCTTTCAGTGGGCTACTTACGAGAAGTGATATATAAATGGGTTGATGATGTGAGAGATGATTTCCCTTTTTTATTTGAATATGCTGTAGAAGAAACTCCTTTGGGTACTGGTGGAGGAATTAGAGAAGCACTGAAACATTGTTTGAATGATAATGTTGTAATTCTTAATGGCGACACATTTTTTGATGTTGACTTGGTTCGATTGATGAACGAGCATATACGCATGGATAGCTATTTAACTGTGGCGCTGAAATCTATGCGAAATTTTGAACGTTATGGAGCTGTGGAATTGGCAACTGATGGGCATATTATTGCTTTTCATGAGAAAACTTATTGTTCTGCAGGGCTAATCAATGGTGGAGTATACGTTATTGACCGTGTTAAGTTATCTATGAATGAATATCCGGAAAAGTTCTCTTTTGAGACTGAGGTTATGGAGAAACAGTGTGAGGTTGGTACACTCCATGGGATTACTTCTGATGGCTATTTTAAGGATATTGGTATCCCGTCTGACTATATTCAAGCCAATATTGATTTCAAATTATTGTTTTAAAATCATGTTATTAAAAGATATTGATATCACAGGCTATAGTACTATTTTGCTTGATCGTGATGGTACTCTTAACCGTCAACGTCAAGGTGATTATGTAAAGTGTTGGGAGGAATTTGAATTCCTTCCTGAAGTCTTAAATACATTAGCCCGATTTGCATTAACAGCCAAATATATTTTTGTAGTTACTAATCAGAGAGGGGTGGGCAAAGGGTACATGACAGAACAACAATTAAGTGATATTCACAGTCAAATGATATCTGAAATTGAAGCTGTTGGTGGGCGAATCGACAAAGTGTATTATTCGGTTGGAGTGAGTGATGAAGATTTAACACGTAAGCCAAATGTTGGAATGTGGCAACAAATATGTTTAGATTACCCGGATATAAATGTTGCTACTACACTGATGATTGGAGATGGGGATTGCGATATGGCCTTTGCTCATAATTGTGGAATAGATTTTATAAAAGTAGACCGTCAACAAGTGGTATTTATTAAAGAAACAACAGATTGATATGAAAATTGTTTTTTTTACGCGTTCCAAGGATAGTGCGATAAGTATTGGTAAGGCTTTTGCTGTATTAATAGATGAGATAAGTAAATCACAGCAGGTTAAAAGCTATTATGTGCCTTATGCTTCTTATAGTCTATATAAGATGTGGAGGAACATCTTATATGTCTATCGAAATAGGACGAAAACTGGTATAAATCATATTACTGGGGAGATTCATTTTTGCATGTTTGCTTTGATAGGGGTAAAATCTGTACTTACGGTGCATGATTTAGGATTCTATACCAATAAGCCTATGTCAAAAATAAAGAAAGCTTATTTATATCTGTTCCAACTCTATTTCCCTTTTTGTTTGGCTGACAAGATTGTTGCTATTAGTGACTTTACACGAGATGAAATCATTCGTTTGGTACCTTCTGTTGCTAATAAAGTGGTGAGAGCCAACCATCATAGTGTAGATGAATATATCTATACTCCTAAAATAACCATCAATAAAGATAAACCTGTTATTCTTCAGATAGGTACGGGATCTAATAAGAATCTTGAGACAACTATGCGTGCTGTAAAAGGTTTGAATTGCCATTTACGTATAATACGGAAGATGACAGAAACACAGGTTCAACTTGCTCAAGAACTTGGCATAGATTATAGTAATGATTGGAATCTTTCAAATGAACAGTTGGTTGCTGAATATCAAAATTGTGATATTGTATGTTTTCCTTCTATATACGAAGGATTGGGGGCTATAACTATTGAAGCACAGGCAGTAGGGCGTGCTGTTATCTCAACAAATAAGGAACCAATGCGTTCAGTTGCGGGAGGTGCAGCCATCCTTGTAAATAATCCTAAAGATGCAGAAGAACTTAGAAGTGCAATTTTGTCGTTAATTAGCAATGATTCATTACGTAACGACATAGTAGCGAAAGGATTGAAGAATGTTGAAAATTATAAAGTGGCAAGTTGTGCCCAACAGTATATAAATATATATAAAAAACTATGAAGATATTAGATTGTACTCTCCGTGATGGTGGTTATTACACCAATTGGGATTTTGATTCAAAGATAGTTGACGTTTATATTCAAGCTATGAATGTTCTGCCTATTGATTATATTGAGTTAGGTTACCGTAGTATCCCCACTAAGGAGTATATGGGAAAGTTTGGTTATTCACCAGTTTCAGTTCTTCGTCATATCAAAACTACTTGTATTAAGAAGATTGCTGTAATGTTAAATGAAAAAAATACGCGTCCTGAAGATCTGGATACCTTGTTGGTTCCTATTCAGGGATTGGTAGATATGATTAGAATAGCTGTTGACCCTAATAACTTTGATAGAGCAGTTATTTTAGCTCAATCTATTAAGACTTTAGGCTTTGAAGTGGGATTCAATACCATGTATATGTCTAAGTGGGATGATTATGAAGGCTTTTTATCAAAGTTGAATAAGATAAATAAGGTTGCTGATTTGTTTTGTATGGTTGATTCATTTGGTGGCGTATCACCTGAAGAATTGAAAGCAATCTTTCAAACAGTTAAGCAGAATACAACTTGTCCAGTAGGTTTTCATGGGCATAACAACTTGCAGCTGGGATTGGTAAATACTCTGACAGCTATTGAATGCGGGATAGATTATGTGGATGCCACAATTTTGGGGATGGGACGTGGTGCAGGGAACTTGAACATGGAATTGTTACTTACTTACTTGAACAAAGGAGGGTTGGAAGTTGATTTTAATGTGTTAGGTGATGTGATTACAGCTTTCCAATCACTTCATGATAAATATCAATGGGGTACAAACTTGCCTTATATGTTGTCTGGTGCCAATTCTATTTCTCAAAAAGAAGTGATGGATTGGGTAGCCAATCGTACTTATAGTTTTAATAGTATTGTTAGAGCTTTGGACAATAAACGAAATAAGGTCAAGGATAATGCGCATTATTCAGTGTTAAGAGCTGATAAAGTAGAGAAAGTATTGATTATTGGAGGGGGGAATAGTGTACTGGAACATCAGGAAGCTATAAAGGAATATATTCATAATAATCCTGATATGCCGTTACTTTTTGTTACGGCTCGGCATGCAGCTTTATATAATGAAGTTGTTAATAAGAAATATTATTGTTTGGTGGGAAATGAAGCCAAACGACTGTCGCAAAATATAAGTGGAACTGATTTTAAGGGTGAGTGCCTTCTGTCTCCTTATCCTCGGACAATGGGTACTGAAGTACCAGTATATGCGGAAAAGTGTACACAAGAACTTTCGCAGATATCTTTTACAAATACATACATGGATTCGTGTACTGCAGTTGCTCTTCAGACCGCCATTGAACTCCAGGCTGATAAAATTTATCTCATAGGTTATGATGGTTATCAAGGACAAGTACTCTCTGAAAAGGAAATGGATCTAACAAATGAAAACCGTACTCTTTTTTTGAGTTTTACAAATGTAACGGGTAAAATCCTGACCTCTTTAACACCCTCTTTATACAAAGAATTAAATGTAGAATCTATTTATCAATATTTGTAGGCTTGTTGTAAATTTATTTTCACTACTAATATTATCTATCAGTTACATTTTTAATCGAATTAATAAAACCATAACAATATGGATAAAATAGCTTTTTTCCTCCCTGCTCGAAAGGGTAGTGAACGTGTGAAAAATAAAAATACCCGTTCGTTTGCAGGCATTGAGGGTGGTTTGGTCGAAAATAAAATTAGGCAATTGCTTAGTACTAAACATGTGGATGAAATTATTCTTTCTACCAATGATGAAGTTTGTATGGAAGTGGCGCAGAAATTTACTTTAGATAGTCGCCTTCGCATAGTTGCCCGTCCTGACAATCTCTGCCTTAGTTCAACCAATTTACAAGATTTAATATGCTATGTGCCTACTATTACTGATGCTGATCACATTCTTTGGGGGCATGTCACTACTCCTTTGGCTGGTGCAAACGAATATGATAAAGGTATTGAACTTTATTTATCCAAACTTCATGAAGGTTATGATTCATTGGTTGGGGTAACTGAATTGAAGAATTTTCTATTGAATCGTGAGGGTAAACTTATTAATAATACTACGAACATTCCTTGGCCTAGAACGCAAGATTTGGAACCTTTATATGAAATTAATCATACCATGTTTCTGGCAAAACGAGAGGTGTATATAGAGCAGAAAAATCGTATTGGTGTGAATCCTATGCTACATGTGATGGATGAGATTCACTCCTTTGATATTGATTGGGAGGATGATTTTACTATTGCTGAAGTAATGTATAAAAATCTGTATCGATGAAGAAGGTAGTGACTTTTGGTGAAATTATGCTTCGTTTAGGAGCTCCTGATTATCTTAGGTTAACACAATGTCATCAGTTGGATATGACTTATGCGGGTGCTGAAGCGAATGTGGCGGTCTCATTGTCGAATTATGGCATAGCAGTGGATTATATTACCAGATTACCCGATAATCCTATTGCCGATAAATGTATTATGGAACTCCTCTCTCATCGTGTGGGTATAGATCATGTGATTCGTGGTGGTGAACGTATCGGAATTCTGTATCTAGAAACTGGATCAAATGCTCGTCCTTCACGCATATTTTACGATAGAGCAAATTCTTCTTTGGCTACTATTGAACTAGGAGTTATTGATTGGAAAGAAATTTTTAAAGATGCATGTTGGTTTCATTGGACAGGTATTACTCCTGCTTTGTCTGAAAATGCGGCTAAAGTATGTTTGGAAGCTATACAGGCTGCTAATGAAATGAATATTACAGTATCTTGTGATATTAATTACCGGGCTAACCTTTGGCATTATGGTAAAACTGCAGCTCAAATTATGACACGGTTAGTTGAAGGATGTGATGTTATTATTGGCAACGAAGAGGATTGTGAGAAGGTTTTTGGTATTAAACCTGAAAATTTTGATGCAGGCAAAACCAATGGCAAGGTGAATCAATCTGCTTTTGAATCAGTGTGTCATCAAATGATGAACAGGTTCACTCGTTGTAAAATAATGGCTGTAACACTTCGCGGTGCAATAAATGCAAATCATAATACTTGGCGTGGAATTCTTTGTGATGCAGGTACATTCTATCATTCTAAAATTTACGATATTACAGATGTTGTGGATAGAGTAGGGGGTGGTGATTCCTTTATGGGTGCTTTGATTTATGGTTTGCTAACTTATACTGACAATAAGCAGAAAGCACTTGATTTTGCTGTGGCTGCTTCATGTTTAAAGCATACCATTAAAGGAGATTATAATATAGTTACTAAACAAGAAGTTGAGAACTTGATGGATGGGGATGGTTCTGGACGTGTAAAAAGATAATTAGAATGGATTTTTGGTCTTTAATGATTATAAAGGATGATTGGATAATTTCCTTTGCTGAAGGGTTGCGCAATTTGAAAAGCAAAGTGAGTCCTGCTTTAAGTAAGGTAAGAAAACAAATGCAGGCATTGCCTTTGGAAGGTGAGGGCAAAGATATCTATGTGATATTGAATGCTCCTTCTTTGAATACTCAAGATTTGAGTATGTTGAAAGGTAAATGTACTATGTTTGTAAATCGTGGTTTTATGCATCCACTATATGAAGAATTACAGCCGACCTACCATGTTTTTGTTGATCCGAAAATGCTCAATGGAGTATGGCCGGTTTCATGGTTAGGTGAAATATTGAAAAAGAGTCCAAATACAAAAATATTAATGCCTTTATTGTGGAGCCAAAAGGAAATGTTTGAACCTTATAGAGCGCATATTATTTGGATAACTTGGAGGCTGCCATTTTACAATTTGGGCGTTTCTGGTGAGTGTTTTTCATTTGCTATCCAGCAGAAATATTCTCATATTTATTTCACAGGTTTTGATGCTACGGGTATTGGCCATGAGATGGTGAAAACTGCGGATAGTCATTTCTATGGTAACGATAAAGAGTTGGAAAATAAAACAACTACTCAATTTGTGATTGATTTGATGATGCATTCTCGCCATCTCCATGATTTGAATCGATTGTCTAATTATTGTAAAAAGCGTGGGATAAAGGTTATCAATATTACAAACGGTGGATTGTTGGATATGTTTCCACGTGAGTCGGTCTTACCTGTTTTTGAAAGCAAATAATGACACAATATCAAAGTGATAAAATTAAGATAATCTCTTTTCTCTCGATTATCTTGGTGCTCTATATTCATTCTTCTTTTCATGATTATCCTCATGAAATACAAGGTATGCTGTTCAATCATTATCTGCAGGTAACTATATCGCAATGTTTGGGGCAGTGTGCAGTTCCTATGTTCTTTGCTATCTCGGGTTATCTGTTTTTTCTTGGTGTAAAAGGGGTAGATGATGTATGGAAAAAAATGAATAAACGAGTATGGACAATCTTAATGCCTTTTCTTATTGCTGCATGGTTCTTGCCATTGTTTTATATCGTTATAGAAAATATACCTGTTGCTGCTATTTTTATGAATGGTGGAGGTTTTACAGAACAATTCACTTGGAAGAATTGGGCGAATATAGTAGAAGCTGTATATATTGAGGCCCCATATTCACCTAGCCCATGGGGATTTCATCTCTGGTTTATGCAGGATTTGATTATTATAATAATTATAAGTCCTTTGCTTTTCTATCTTCGTAAAGCTTTATTTCTTAATAAGTTAGCAGGAGTGATGATTTTGCTTTTTGTTAGTGCGTTATCTTTATCATTTATTCCTTTGCGTAGCATTTGCTGGTTTATGTTAGGTGATTTATGTTTATCAAAAGAAGGCAAATCTTTGAATTTTAAAATGGATATTGGGGTAATTGTATTCTTATTTGTCATTCTTTGTATTTGTCAAGCTAGCTTTGTAATATCAAATAGTGTTTTTACAATTTTAACTACTGCCTGTGGATTAGTTGCTCTGTGGAAGTGCTATGACCTTGTTGTCTCTTCTTCGTTCATATTGAAAGAGCACAAGTGGCTATTATTGGCTTGTAACTATACGTTTTTTATTTATCTATATCATGAACCTACCTTGAATATTGTTAGAAAACTGTTGGTTGTTCCGTTTGGACATAATTGTTTGAGCTTTGCTATTTCTTATCTACTATCACCTTGGATATTTACAATTATATGGGTCGGGGTAGGTGTATGCCTTAAGCGAATGATTCCTAAAGTCTATGGAATCTGTGTCGGTGGGAGGTAATATGTTTTGTTAGTTAATATTATATTTTCATGAAAATAATTCATTATATTCCCAGCTTAGATCGGGCATCGGGGGGGACAGCTGCTTATATGCAATTACTTGCTAAGGAGTTAGGAAAACTTGTGGAACTTCATGTGGTGAGTCATACCAGTAACAATCCTATGAAAATGGAAAACTGTGAGGTGCACAATGTGGCATCCATGTGCCATCCTTTAGAAATGAATCGTCAATGGACATTTTTGCTGCACGAGATACAACCTGATGTAGTGCATGTGAATTGCTGTTGGATACCGGCTTGTGCTTTCATACAAAAGTGGGTGCAGGATCTAGGATATAAAGTGGTACTTACTCCGCATGGAATGTTGGAACCGTGGATTATGAAGCGACATTATTGGACTCGTAAGTTACCGGCATTGTGGTTTTATCAAAAGGCGGCAGTGATGAGGGCGGATGTATTGCACGCTACTGCAGAGAGCGAGAAGGAGAATTTACTGAAGTTGGGCTATAACGATAGGATTAAGATCATTGCTAACGGTATTGATGTGGAGGATATAGAGATGAAGTCATCATGGAAGCGGAATAAGGAGATTCTTTTCTTGAGTCGTGTACATGTGAAGAAGGGGATTAACTTTCTTCTTGAGGCAGTTGCTCAATTGAGGGAACAGATAGAGGGGTACGTGATACGTATTGCTGGTGAAGGAGATGCTAGCTACATTGATGAGTTAAAGCAATTAACAGAACGTCTTGGTATATCGAAACTAGTCATCTTTGAAGGTGGTGTATATGGCAAGCGTAAATGGGAACTATTCCGTCAAGCGGATCTTTTTATATTACCTACACACAGCGAGAATTTTGGTATTGTGGTGGCAGAGGCATTGGCTAGTGGTACACCTGTGATAACAACAACGGGCACACCATGGAGTGAGTTAGAAAGTCGGCGGTGTGGCTGGTGGACGAAAGTAGGTACAGAGGCAACCGTACAAGCACTTCGTAACTTTTTATCGCTTACTGAAAATGAGTTGGAGATGATGGGATGTAATGGTCGTAAACTGGTAGAGGAGAAGTATTCGGTACGTAAGGTGGCAGAGGAATTTGTGGAAATGTATAAATCAATTTTATGAAAAAGGATTTGATGGAATTTAAAACTCCATATTCTAAGAGGAATAAATTTCGCAGATTGGTATGGAGTATGGTTTGGACTTGTCTTGCCCGTCCGTTTCCTCGCTCTATGGCAATGGGATGGAAACGTATGTTGCTTCGTGCATTTGGCGCAAAGATCGCATCTACAGCGATGGTGTATGCCACCGCCCACGTGTTTCAGCCGTGGCTGTTAATAATGGATGATTATGCTTGCTTGGCAGAGGGGGTAGATTGCTACAATACAGTATTGGTACGTATTGGACGTAATGCTACAGTTAGTCAACGGGCTTTCCTTTGCACGGCAGGGCACGATATTACCGACCCGCATCATCATCAAACAGATGCTCCGATAGTGATTGGGGATAGAGCTTGGGTGTGTGCCGAAGTTTTCGTTGGTCAAGGAGCAACGGTAGGGGAAGGGGCTGGATGCGCGGCCCGCGCAGTAGTGATTAAAGATGTAGAACCATGGACTATGGTGGGAGGAAATCCTGCCAAATTTATTAAAAAGAGAAAAATTAAGTGACTTTAATTGTAAATTATTATAACCAAATAGGGGGGGGGTAAAAACAGGGGCGTTATTCTCTTGAAATTCTTAGCCGCCTTATTGATTACCTATTCCCACATGGGGCTGTTGTTTCCTCAATATGGTGGGTTAGTGACGGGGGGGGCCATAGGTGATGGCTTGTTCTTTTTTTGTTCCGGTTTTACATTGTTTTTAGGAAGAACTGATAATTTTCCTAATTGGTACAAACGTAGAATAAATCGTATTTATCCTACTATAATTATGTGGGCTTTGCTCTCTAGTCTCTTTTTTGATTGGAACTGGTATGTTGAGGAATTAATTATTCCTCCTCGTTATTGGTTTGTTCCTTGCATCATGGTTTATTATGTTATCTTTTATATAATACGGACTTTTTTTATGAATCATCTAAAGTGGGTTTTTACGATTTTCTTTGTTGTCATAGCCTTGAGTAGTATTTGGCTGTTGGACTATACAAAATCTGTTATGTATGCGGATGTTTCTTTTATGAGGGTTTATTATTTCCTTTTTATGTTGCTAGGGGCTATGACAGCTATTAGTAAAAGGAAAGAACGTACTCCTCTGCGTGCAGGAGTATATACCATAATTTCGGTAGGGCTATATTATGTATGTATGGGAAGTTACAAATTGGATTCTACGTTATGCAGGTTTCAACTGATATCATTAATGCCACTATTATCTACTATCTACTGGTTGTTTGTGTTCTGTGATGCGGCGAAAGTAGCTCGTATATTTGATAAATCATGGATGGGTAGACCTGTCTATTTTATTTCAACTTTGACGCTTGAAGTATATATGGTGCAATACGCACTATTTACTGATAGGTTTAATGACATTTTTCCTTGGAATATACTCCTTACTTATATTGTAATATTTCTAATAGCATATTTTCTAAAATGCTCTTCCAATTTGTTTTCCTTGCTTTTTAAGGAAGATCGAATAACATGGGAGAAAGTATGCCAAGTGTAATCATCCAGTTTTATGAATAATTCTATTGCTGCCATCATTCTTACTAAGAATGAGGCAAAACATATTGTGCGTTGCATAGAGTCATTACAAGATGTGTGTGATGAAGTGATTGTAGTGGATTCTTTGAGTACGGATAATACGTGTGAACTAGCTGAAAGTATGGGTGCACGGGTTTATAAGAATCCATGGAAAAACTATGCCACGCAGTTTAATTATGGGGTGTATGAATGTGATATTCAGTCGGAATGGATTTGGCGCATTGATGCTGACGAGTTCTTAGAAGGTAACTTAGGTGATTCCATGAAGAGAACATTGGCGCAGTGTGATGTGGATGTAAATGGTGTTTATGTGCGCAAACGTATAGACTTCATGGGGCGTCCGTTATTACATGGAGGATGGTATCCATCATATCACTTAAAGGTGTTTCGTAAGGGACATGGTGACTGTGAAAATCGATGGATGGATGAGCATATCCGCCTCTTTGATGGTAAAGCGATTACTGTGAATGAAGGTAATCAGGTGGATGCCAATCTTAATAATTTGACTTGGTGGACGGAAAAGCATAACGGGTATGCAACTCGTGAAATGGCTGATATGCTGATGATGGAGTATGCTATGGATGCTAAAGCACAGGAAGTAGTTCCTAAACTTTTTGGGATGGAGGAGCAACGCAAACGTTGGCTAAAAATAAAATACATTAAGTCACCTCTTTTCATACGACCTTTTGTCAACTTTACTATCCGTTATATTTTGAAAGGCGGGTTTCTTGATGGAAAAGAAGGTTTCATTTGGCACATCTTACAAGGTTTTTGGTACAGAATGCTGGTAGATGCAAAGGTGTATGAATTGAAGAAGCAATGTGGGTGGAATGAAGAAATGATAAAGACATATTTGAAAGAGAAATTCCTATGATCTTTTAATATGTGTAAGGTCTTTGATGTATAATAAAATTTTATGAAAGTATCTATAATAACGTCGTGCTTTAATCGTGCGGCGACGATTCGTGATGCCATAGAGAGCGTATTGGCACAGGACTATAATGACATAGAGTTTATTGTTGTAGATGGGGCGAGTACGGATGGTTCGTTAGAGATTATTAGAGAATATGAAGGTCGTATCTCAACTATTATCTCGGAGCCTGATCATGGAATGTATGAAGCCATTAATAAGGGAATTCGTGTGGCTACAGGTGATGTAATCGGATTACTACATTCGGATGATTTCTTCTATGATAATGGGGTCATAAGCCGCATTGTGGAACACATGAAGACTACTCGAGCAGATTTTCTGTATGGTGATGGACTTTTTGTGAATCCTGATAATACAGACAAGGTAGTACGTAACTGGATTGGCGGTGATTATCGTTTATGGAAGGTACGTCATGGCTGGCTTCCATTACATCCTACTTGTTATATTCGCCGCGAGGTAATGATGAGACTAGGTCTTTATAACGAAAGTTATAAGATTGCTGCGGATAGTGAACTGTTGGTGCGTTATCTGATGACGGGCGGACTTTCTGTTACTTATTTGAAAGAGTATGTTGTACGTATGCGCATGGGAGGGCTTTCTACCGATAGTGCTAAGCGTAAGAAAATGTGGGGAGAAGACATTAGAGTGTACTCCTCTCACGGTCTATGGCCTACTCTGACTAAATTAGAGAAGATGGCATGGAAAGTACCACAGTTTGTGTTGGCATTATTGAAAGGATAATGGTAATTAAATGAGATTGATCGTTGATTTGTGTTGATCAACTAGCCACTTTCTAAAAATAAACTTCTGAAGATTATTAGCCTATAATATAACGAAATATGTAGGTCCCTAACTTCATGCTACACACATGAATCCCCTACATTCTGCAGGTTGGGAAAAATACAGCGGTATATTCCTGATCTGTCCCCTCATATTGGCAAAATGCTGATATGTATTCTAAATATATCAACTGTCTGTGAAGATCGTTGATATATTGTTTTTTTAATACCATGCTTATTGATTAAAGATAATATTCAGATTTCTAGTTTTGTATAATAGAAAGAATTAGAATATTTTTTATTGATTATCTATTGTGTTTTTGAAAGAAAATGCATTTCTTTGTAATATAGATAAAAGCAATTTATTATGTTGACTACTGTAGAATACTTATCTTTGCTTCGTGAGTATATGCGCAAGAATGCTGCTAAATA